>Ga0326727_10000205_pt1 | contig 255480 bp, 214 predicted proteins | sample MB2enrmetagenome_FD_207643 | JGI IMG/M metagenome (GOLD analysis project Ga0326727, IMG submission 207643) | Lab enriched peat soil microbial communities from McLean, Ithaca, NY, United States - MB29MY | ecosystem: Environmental > Terrestrial > Soil > Wetlands > Peat | place: USA: New York...
GACTTCTCCAGCCGCGGCGAGTTCCTCGCCAAAGTGCACACCTACCAGCTGTACTTCAACCTGGCGCGGCCCAACTCCCACAAAGAAAACCTGAGCCCCTGGCAAATCATCGAGCGGCTCGCCCCCCCGCTCGCCCCTCGAACTCTGCTTGCTTCCACCGGTCTTCCTGGATTATTACCTCAACGACTCAGGGGGATACGATGTGGGTAGGCTTCCCTACAATTTTTTCCGCTTGAGAAATCGCCACCCCGAACGTTGTAAACCGGAGCCCACGGAATTTCCGATAGAACGCATTGAAAATTCAGATTTGCCCTGATCTCACCCAATATGTAAACTGTCTTCATGTTCGGCAACCCACACAAGACCTTCAGCGCGTGTTGCTGCTGTATGTGCTGCGCGGCGGTGTCTTCTGGTGTGGGTAGGCTGAACCACTAGCAAGAAGTTTAGCCAAGTCGAAGTTCACGACCCATCGCCAGAGAGCCTGGCCGATGGGTTTTTCGTTTTTTGGGGCTCTGAAAAAATAATTCGCTTCAGAAAGGAGCAACAATGTCTGGATACAAGCATCCCGAAGTCCTGGTTACAACCGATTGGGTAGCCCAAAATCTGAATAGCCCGGGTCTGCGCCTTGTCGAGGTGGACGTGGATACCGCCGCCTATGACAAGGGGCATATTCCCGGCGCAGTCGGCTGGAACTGGCAGACCCAACTCCAGGACCCGATTCGCCGTGACCTCATCGAAAGATCCGAGCTCGAGCGGCTTCTGGGCCAATCGGGCATCACCAACGACACCACCATCGTCTTATACGGCGACAACAACAACTGGTTCGCCGCCTATGCCTTCTGGCAGTTGAAATACTACGGCCACAAGGATGTCCGCCTGATCAACGGCGGGCGCAAAAAGTGGGTTGCCGAGGGACTCCTCTTGACCACCGAGCCAACGGCCGTTGAAGCGGTGGAATATCGGGCGTATCGGGCGGCCTATCCGGACGAATCGATCCGCGCGCGCAAGGAAGAAATCGTGGAGATTCAAAACAAGCGCCGGCGCGGCCAACTGGTGGATGTGCGCTCTGTGGACGAGTTCACCGGGAAAATCCTCGCTCCTCCGGGGCTGTCGGAGACGGCGCTGCGCGCGGGACACATTCCTGGTGCGGTGAATATTCCGTGGGCGCAAGCGGCCAACGACGATGGCACCTTCAGATCCTACGAGGAGCTGAAAGCGCTTTACGATTCCAAGGGTATTCGGGGCGCCGATGAAACCATTGCTTACTGCCGCATCGGCGAACGCAGTTCGCACACCTGGTTTGTCCTGAAATACCTGCTCGGCTACGAGAACGTCCGCAACTACGACGGTTCCTGGACCGAGTGGGGCAATTTGGTGGGTGCACCCATCGTGAACCTGAACGCCACCGCTGCTGTGGCAGTGGCAGCGTGCCAGAGCGCCTAGCTAGGGTTTGGGTAGGGTGAGATGGCAAGGGCTGCCTGGGGGAAGTCCTTGCCATCAGCAGAAGCGCAGTACAACGGGGGCGCGGTAGCCAAGTGGTAAGGCATGGGTCTGCAAAACCCATATCGGCGGTTCGATTCCGCCTCGCGCCTCCAAACTTTTCCCATGCTCTTGAAGACCTTGACGCTAAATGCCTCAGTTCACTGGCTCCTTCGCTTCTGTTGCAGAATCGTTGCATGGTTCGTCGCTGCCCATCTGTGCCGCAAGTAAATCAAGCGCATTCACTTGGCTTCGGCGAAGCCCGGTTAGCCTGCACCCAATGATGCAACGCACCTCTGGAACCCCCATGAACCTTGGGCGAGAATGCGACCTCCCGATGGAATATCGGCTGCTCACGGGTCGACTTGGTTCCCGCATTGTGCTGCCCCGACTAGATTCCGATATCATGCGAAGTGACTTGTAGGACATCGCTGCAAGACGATCGCAAAGTAGCTGGCCCTGAATGCCTCATTGGGGCACGTCGTTGTTCTGGGAGGCTCTCAGGTGCCCAGTTGCTTCGGTTGAATTCAAAATCCGTCCAAGTGAGTACTGGAACGGACTTGTCCGATTAGCCCGACTAATCAGATACGAACCCAGTGTCTGGAGATTTAACGCGAGTTTTCCGAGAATAATATTCAGCGAAGAATCTCTGGCAACAAGGCTATCTGTCGCACGCTCAACGCTTGCTCTCTACATTCGACGACACGGGATGAAAGCGAGTAGCATACTGCGATGACTCTAGCGGAGTTTACCGAGTGATTCGTCCGATTGCACCAAGCGGGCTGCACGAATTTGTGGGTGAATCTGTGCTGGCTATGCTAGCCCATCCAGGCGTCAAAGCCATCGATTTAGGCACCGGATACGGTGCGATGGCAGAACGCTTGCAAAACATGGGTTGCGAAGTGCTCGCGGCGGACCTGTGCTCGGACGGCTTTGAAGCCAAGGTCTCTCATATAGTCATCAATTTCGACCAACCTGATTTCGCTACGAGCCTGGGGGTAAATTCCTTTGACATCGTCACAGCCATAGAAGTCATTGAACACGTGGAAAGTCCTATTGGCTTCCTGAGGAATGTCAGACGCCTTCTTTCACCCAACGGTGTTGCAGTTCTTACAACTCCCAACGTAGATTGCCTTCCCGCTCGCGTCAAACATCTTTTCTATGGCACGCTCCGCTGTATGGACGAGCAGGGCGAGCCCACCCACATCTCCCCTATTTTCTTCGATTTGTTTAAACGTAAGTTTCTTCCGGCCTCGAAGCTGCGATTACATAAGCATCTTTTGTTTCCTCCACACGGTTTTCAGAGCAGTCGAAGATTTGTCTGCTTGCTCATGGGCGCTGCCTCTCGTGTTTTTCAGGATGAATCCATAGTTGGTGACCATCACGTCTTCGTGCTAAACGCCTCAGACTAACTTCCACCGCCATTTCCATTTAGGAACTTACCCGACAGCTCGAGCTTTGTTCTTTGAACGCAACCCAGCTATGTCTCGCTGCTCGGAGGCAATCGCCAATATGCTTCCACCTCCCGCTGATGGAAACTCCTCGATTGCCAAAGGATTTTGCCCTTTCCCTGGTTAACGCTACCCGATTGAAGGCATTCTCTAAGCCCAATTATGGAGTTGTCGCTCAGGGGGAATCGACTGCTCCACTGCTTCGACCCAAGTTTTCAACGCATCCATTCCGAGCGGCTTGCTAAATAACGCGCAACGCAAGTGCGTTGCTCGTAACAAGTCAGCAGCGGAAAAGCCCCCGGACATTAAGGCAAAATGTCGCTGTTTGCACCCTTTCTCAACCAATTTTTCTATATAGTCAATCCCGTTCTTTCCCTCCATGTTTACATCCGAGATCACTATGTCTGCACAATAGGTCCCCTCAGGACATGGGCACTGCCGAGTGACGTGCAGGGGGCACAAGCCGGGCTCGGGGAATGTGAAGACTTCATAGCCACGGTGATCAAAGAAATGCCAAAGGAAAAAACGAATGGCCTCTTCATCTTCAAAAATCACTACGCGCCTTCTCAAAGCCGCCCTCCAATCCACAGGCTGGAGGATTTGGGGTCCCCACACACGTCGTGGTGTGAATGGGCTGCTTGCGCTGCGATGGCGAGCACCAGAACAACGGGTAGCCCTGGGTGCCTGGACTCATGCGGCAACGCGCGTGGAGGCTAGGTGCCCTGACGGGAGTATAGTGACGCACGATGTGCGGGGTTGTGATACTCGTCACACAACGAATTCGACGACCGTGGCTTCAAGTGAGACTTGAGGTATTTCCGGCATCTCCGCTTCCTCTGTACGCGCAAAGCCGCGTCTATTAGGCAAATTCGAGGCGGCTGCCCGAATGTGCGATGGAGCGACGACTCGCGCTGTCTGGTGCTCTGGGCGAGCAGGAAAAGTAGCGGGATTTTGTAGGATGGACAGCTTAGGCGAGTCTATTGGAGAGTGCTGGGGGTGTCCAGCGGCAAAAAGCGGCGTTCACCGCGGTTACCCAAGAAGACCAGCCACGTCTGGCAGCGTCGCTGCCAAGGCCTTGTGGCTTGGCTGCGTCGAGACCGAACTTGCCAGGTTAACTTATCGGGAGCGTTTATTCGCTTGGGGCTGATTGGGGGAGGTCCTTGCCATCAGCAGACGCGCAGCGCAACGGTGGCGCGATAGCCAAGTGGTAAGGCATGGGTCTGCAAAACCCTCATCGGCGGTTCGATTCCGCCTCGCGGCTCCAACTCTTCCAGCGCAGCGCAAATAGCTTGATTCCACAGCCTTTGCCGGGTGCGCGCTCTTGCCATTGAGCGCACCGTAGCCCGCGATTCTGCAGGTCGGATAGCACCCCAGTAGCACCAACATTTACCCGTAGAGTACTACAAATGATTAGTACTATCTCTGGTAAACAAGAATTCTTGAATCAGCGGTTCCTCGGCTTCATTCTTTGCGCCAGCAGTATTGCCGCTCCGAGGAAGAGCCGCTCGTCTTCGGCATTGTCACGCCTCTCTTTTTCTTCTCGTTCCTGTACTTGGGATGGGAGGACGGTGTTCTTGCGAATCTCGGTGCGACGCATCTTCACGGCTTCGCTTAACGTCCACGCCATCCGAATCGATAGGTCGAAGTCCTGGACGGACAGGCCAGCTTGTTTCAAAACTTCCTTGGGCGGTAGGTCGCTATAATCCATTTCTCACCTCCTATGTGATTGACTTCCGCCAGATTCCCTCACCGTACACCCGACTTTGCCAAGTACAAGGTGCGTCGCCCACTATTTTTCTGAGGGTGGGTTTTCAGTGTTTGCGGTGTTGTTGACTTCACCTGGTCAAGGAGGTAGCTTGCGTTCAAGGAGGCGGAGAAGACAATGGAACTCGACGGCCGCAGGGCCCAAAAGCAAATCCTCCAAAAGCACAAAGATCTCCTGATTCCCGGAGGTGTGAAGTTGTCGGGGGAAAAGTTCATCGGCTTGTTTCGTCCTGGGGTGTACATCTTGTCCAAGGGAAAGCGGTGCCTGTACATCGGCAAGTGTGCAAGCCAACTAATCAAGAGGTTAGTCGTGTCGAACGGGGATGGTCTCAACAACGCGACCGCCTTAGAGACGATACCTTGCAAGAGCGGGAGAGCCGCTGACACGCTAGAAAGAATTCTAATTAAGGAACTGAAGCCCAAATACAACACCCGTGGGAAGACGTAGGCCACACACTTCACTTTCGTTGGACGAACCACCAGGCCAGTGCTCGCAGCGTTGATCCGCTGGCAAGCTTGCCCTGTAACTTGCCAGTGACGCCGAAGCGCGTTTTGGTTTATCTTCGTTTCGTCTAGGGAACCATGCACACCGAACATGACTTCTCATTGCTGCGCGAACTTGTAATCCCAGCAATCTTTATTTTGTTTGGTGCTGCACTCGGGTTCGTGGGAAGCCAGATAGCCGACTGGCTGAAAGCGAAGCGCGACAAGCGAGCCTTTCTACGTGCTGTCGGGATGGAACTTGACGCTCTTAGAGACCAACTGGACGAATGGGGTCGTGAGGTAAAAGATTCACTGGAAAGCGTGAATGGTGGCAGTCCCACTGGTCCGCAATATTCCGCAATCTTACAAACGATTGTGTTCACCAGTCAGTTAGGCAAACTTAGGGATGTGGATGACTCGTTGCTCGCAGATGTCATTCTGTTCTATTCCGAACTGGGCGTTCTCGAGCAATCTATAAAGACCGTTAACGATACGAGTGCCGAATTTACTCGTATGCCGGTAATCGATTGGCTTAAAACATTCGACACACTTGGTCCGCGCCCCGGCACAAAAGAAAGTATTCGACCTCGGCTAGTTTCGTCGCTCACTTCCCTGCAAAAGCAGGTTTCAGTTGCCAGCGAGAAACTTAAAAAATTAAGGGCGAAACTGCCTCCGGCTTTTCCCGGCTTGGTGTAACGCACGTGCTGGACTGCGATGCAGACGATTAGGAGCGTTTAATGCAGAAGATATTGTTCCTAGGACTGATAGTCTTGATGAGTGTCGCCTCGGGGTCGGCTCAAGAGCAATCGGGGTCAGCTCAACCGCGCCTGATGAATAAAACAGAGTTTGACCTGTTTCTCCATGACCTCGAACGAGATTCGGTTCGGTGGATGAATATGGGTTCGGAAGTTGATGTATCTTCGCTCAAAGACCTGCCGTACAGGAAGGGTCAGCTTATGGAAAAAGCGAAGAATAGACTCCACAAAAATCTATCGGCAATTCAGGACGATGTTGGCAGTTTGAGAAAAGCAGTTACTCTCACTTCTCAACTCGACCTGCTCCTGGACTTAGAAGAGACCGCGAGTTCGATGGATGACCTTGGAAATGATTTGGATTTTGAGAATTCTGCGGACTTAGATAAAGTCTCAAGTTGGTTGAGTGACGCAGGGAAGGCTTCTGGCGAAATATTGGATGCGGTCGTAAAGTTGTACGGGCACTTGCGGGAACTTTCACGACACATAGACCGCCAGATTGATGTGGGAAGAATCCATTGATATTCAATGACCCGGCGTTGTTAGGCGTGACTGCCCACTTACCACTTGCCGCCTTATCTCGGATGTTTGACGCTCGTTCCATCGCTCGCTAGACTCAGTTTCTCTCAGGAGGAACCAGGGCCAAGGCTGTTTCTGCGCGCGATTTTGAAGATTTCATCAACTGGGAATGGATTGCAGCCAAGAACGGCAAGACCACCTGAATTGCAATCCAGCGAACGCCGATGGCAAACCTGTTGGTTCGCGCTAAGGATACGCGGCGGGGTACGACCTTCTAGGGGGCATGCTTTCCGCCCCGGGCGGTAGCAACGGCGTTACGCAAGACCCGCAGCAGAACTTACGCGACCGTGGGCAAGCCTGCCAAGGCCATCGCGATCTCCTCTTCCGGATAGTCGTAGTTCTGCAGCTTGCCTGCCTGATAGTCGATGTAGGATTGCATGTCGAAGTGCCCGTGCCCGCAAAGATTAAAGAGAATCGTCCGCTGCTTTCCTTCTTCCTTGGCGCGCAGACCTTTCGCTACGTCGCCATCGGCACGGTCTTATGCTCGTTCTCCAACGTCAGGAGGTGCTGGAACTGGGCTTCATCGCGGGCCTGGCGGCTCTAATTGTAGTGGCGATTTTTCCCGAGCCATCGTGCTTGTATGCCTGTGGCAACTACACCACTGGTGCATATTACAGCGGTCAGTTCTTAGGACGCAGGGGTTTCCTTGAGACCGACGAGTCTTTGAAATTCAGGTTCGTCGTGAAGGCAATCCAGATCGGTGTCCTGGGCCGCCCAATCCTTGTTGCTATAACCGGCGGCAAAGGCTTTCATAATTGTCTCGAGCGCGGTGGCCTTTTCTGAGAGGACACCGTAGGTGCAGGCGGCGTTGTAAAGGGTATTGGGGTCACCGGGGCGAAGTGCGACGGCCGTTTGAAGGTGGCGCATGGTCTCTTCCTTATCTTCTTTGGAAAAGGCCAGGTTAGTAGCCAAGAGGATTCGCGCCCGAACGTCTTCGGGCACCAATTCCAGTTGTTGGCGCAGGACCTTGGTCATCCGTTCCCGAACGTGCTCCGCTTCTTTCTTCCATCCCAGGCGCTCCACGGCCCGGCCATAGGGAATATAAGTGTTGTAGTCGTCGCCATTGGATTCGATGGCTTGCTCGGTGAGAACCGCAGCTTCCTGGTAGCGGCCGGAGGCAAAATACGCGCGGCCAAGAATGTTCCAGGATCCTTCACAGTCACGCTTGCGCTCGATGGCGCGCTGAGCCAGCAGCGCGGATTCATCATATTTTTTCTGCGCGTAACTGATGCGCGCGCGCGCAACGAGCACCTCCGGGAGGTCAGGAGCGAGAGCGGTCGCACGGTCGCAGGCAGCCAGGCCCCGTTCAATCCATTTCAGGCTTTGCTCGCGAATTTCATAAATGAGCCCGCAAAGGTTGGCAATGCCCGCGTGCGCCAGGGCAAAATTCGGATCGAGCTGAATGGCCTGTTCGAACATCTGCAGAGCATAGTCAATATTTTCGCGGCGGGTGTAGCTTCTTCCGCGAAGGTAAAAATCGTACGCCTGCGGATTCTCTGTTGGCTTTCGCGCGATGGTTTTTTCTTCCTGCGGCGTAAGTTTGATACGCAGGGCCTGGGCAATGCTTCGAGCGATTTCCTCCTGGATGGCGAACACATCTTCGAGTTGGCGGTCGTAGCGCTCGGCCCAGATGGAATGGCGAGCGGAAGCCTCGACCAGCTGCGCCGTGATGCGCACGCGGTTGCCGGAGCGGCGGATAGAACCTTCCAACACGTAGCCGGCGCCAAGCTTCTGACTCACCTGTTGCGCAGTGACCGGCTTGTCGCGGAAGGCGAGCATTTCCGAACGGGGAAAGATTTCGAGTTGGGCAATTTTGGAAAGCTCGGTGACGATATCTTCGGTAATTCCGTCGCGGAAATATTCGTCCTCTTTCGCGCCACTCTGGTTTTCGAAGTAAAGCACAGCAACAGATTTGCGCTGGTCTGCGACCGGGTGCGAACCGGAACTCGTAACGCTCCTTTCCGCGGCGGGCCGGCGGCCGGACTCGAGGTCCCGCTTGAGCCGTTTCAGGTCAGCGCGGAGCTCGGCGGCTGTTTGGCAGCGCAGGTCGGGGTCCTTCTCCAGCGCCTTACTAAGAATGGCGTCGAATACCACTGGCAGATTCGGGTTGGCTTCCATTGCAGGCCGAGGTGAAGAGTGCAGGATACCGTCGAAAACGACAGCTGCAGTGGAGCCGGAAAACGGTACTGCACCCGTGGCCATTTCGTAGAGCACAACGCCAAGAGAAAAGAGATCCGAACGCGCGTCCAGTTCTTCCCCACGGGCTTGCTCGGGCGACATGTAGGCGATGGTGCCAATCGAACTGCCGGGACTGGTCAACTGGTCCTCTAAAAGGCTATGCGCTTGTGTGGGCCCGGACGAGGCGGCAACAGTTTCAGCGGCGTGCCCTAGAACGGGGATGAGCTTTGCCAGGCCAAAATCGAGAATCTTAGCCTGGCCGCGTTCGACCAGGAAGATGTTTGCGGGCTTTATGTCGCGGTGGACAATGCCCTTAATGTGCGCTGCATCGAGGCCGTTCGCGATTTGGATTCCGATCTCCAGTAGATCCGAAATGTCGAAAGGTTTTCCAACGATGCGGTGTTTCAGAGTTTGGCCCTCGAGGAGCTCCATAGCGATGAACGGCCGCCCTTCGAACTCGCCAATGTCGTAAATCGTGCATATGTTGGGATGATTCAGGGCGGAGGCGGCCCGTGCCTCGCGGCGGAACCGCTCAATTGCTTGGGGATCGTGGGAGAAGTCCTCGGGAAGAAATTTCAGGGCAACATTCCGGCCGAGACGGGTGTCTTTGACTTTATAGACGACGCCCATCCCGCCGCCGCCAATTTTGTCGGTAATGGTATAGTGAGAAATTGTGCGGCCCAAAATTGAAGGGGAATCCGTCATGAGGCGAACATATTAGCCCCCGTGCCAGAGCCAAGTCAACGAAGCGGCATGACCGGAAGTTCAAGTTTGACGCCAAATCCACTCAAAGTCCCGATTAAAGCGTTTACCGTACAAGTGGCTCACAGTACCCTCATGATCTGCCAATACTCTCCTGGTGGGTCACTTCTGAGCCGTTGAAAACAAAGGAACGAAAAGAGACCGTTGCGCCCTTGTTGCACGCTATGGTGGGACCTTACTTGCGCTCAAAAGCGCCTGAAATTGCTCCAGCGTTTCGCTGGCCACACGATCATAGCCCGTAGGGATACACGGCGGGGTACGACCTGATAGGGGACCTGCTATCCTCCCCGGGCAGTGGCGACGGCGCTACGGTATATCCGCGGAGGAACTCACGCGACCGAGGGCAAGCCTGCCAACGCCATCGCGATCTCTTCCTCCGGATAGTCGTAGTTCTGCAGCTTGCCTGCTTGATAGTCGATGTAGGATTGCATGTCGAAGTGCCCGTGCCCGCAAAGATTAAAGAGAATCGTCCGCTGCTTTCCCTCTTCCTTGGCGCGCAGGGCTTCGCTTATCGTCGCGGCGACGGCGTGGTTGGCTTCCGGCGCAGGAATGATGCCCTCCGCGCGGGCAAATTGAATCCCGGCGGCAAAGACGTCCAATTGCTGCACGGCGCTGGCTTCAATCAATCCCAGGTCCTTGACGTGCGATACCAGCGGAGCCATGCCGTGGTATCGCAACCCGCCCGCATGAATTCCCGGAGGAATGAACGTGCTCCCCAGCGTGCTCATTTTGACCAGCGGCGTCAAATGCGCCGTATCTCCAAAGTCATACGTGAATCTGCCTTTGGTCAGGCTGGGACAAGCCGCAGGCTCAACCGCCACCACGCGCGCTCGGCTTTGGCCCTTGATCTTGCGACCCAGGTAGGGCATCACCAAGCCCGCAAAGTTTGATCCGCCGCCCGTGCAACCGACAATCACGTCGGGCTCATCGCCCGCCATAGCCATCTGCTCCAGCGTCTCCAGCCCGATCACCGTCTGGTGCAGCATGACGTGATTCAAGACGCTCCCGAGGGCGTACTTGGTGTGAGGGTCCTTCGCGGCCACTTCCACCGCCTCCGAAATGGCGATGCCCAACGAACCATTGGATTGCGGGTGTTGCGCCAGAATCGCGCGTCCTGACTCCGTTTCGTTGCTCGGGCTAGCCGTGACGGATGCACCGAAAGCTTCCATCAAAGCGCGGCGATAGGGCTTCTGGTTGTAGCTGATCCGCACCATATAAACTTTGCATTCCAAACCGAAGAACGCACAGGCCATCGCCAGAGCTGAGCCCCACTGGCCCGCTCCTGTTTCCGTTGCAAGCCGTTTCGTGCCTTCCTTCTTGTTGTAATAAGCTTGCGCCACCGCAGTGTTCGGTTTGTGCGAGCCCGCCGGGCTCACACCTTCGTACTTGTAGTAAATACGCGCCGGCGTATCCAGAGCCTTTTCCAGACGACGCGCTCGAAAAAGCGGCGTGGGGCGCCACTGCGCGTACACTTGGCGCACCTCTCCGGGGATTTCGATCTCGCGTTCTGTGCTGACTTCCTGAAGAATCAGGCTGATGGGAAACAGCGGAGCCAAGTCGTCAGGCCCGATGGGTTTCAATGTGCCGGGATGCAACACCGGCGCCAAAGGTTTTGGTAGACCCGGAACGATGTTGTACCAAGATTGTGGAAGGCGGCTTTGCGGGAGGTTGTATTGGATAGTTTCCATGCGAAACATTCTATCAGCGCCACCGAAAAAAACTAGGTCTGACAACAACGCCGCGTCCGCGCCAGCCGCTGGACCCGAATGTTTTCCTTGACCCTCGCCGGATTGGTCCAGGGAATACTTCGCCGCTTGACGGGCCGAATTTCCTTATTGTGCCGCGTTGGCAGCGAGGGCATCAATCACCGCAATATTCGACAACAAATCGGCGGGTAGACCATGGCGCTGTTGCAAATACGCCGGCGCGTTGTAGGAAATCCAGACCTTCCCGCCCATGTCTTCCGCGACAAGGATTTTCAGCGGGAGATCCAGCGCAACGCTCGGGGCAGCCAGCATCAGCGGAGTTCCTCCTTTGGGATTGCCGAAGATCAGCAACTTGGTATTCGGCATCTTCAAGCCGGCGCTCTCCGCTTCGCCGCTGTGATCCACAATCGCAAACAGCTTCACGTTTTTTGCCTGCAGAATTGCTTGCAACTTCGCGACGGTTTCCGCCACCGAATGCTGGCTGGCGATCCGCACAACGCCGTTTCCTGCGATTGCGGGCATGGAGGCCTCCTGAGTCTTGAAAAGATTGAGCGCCGAAACATGGCGCGCCGAAACCAAATAGTAACTCATGGCCAGCCCGAGCAGCGCCAGCAAGATGGCTATGGCCACGGCAAGCGTGGAGGCGTCGCCGGACGATTGAGCGCCCCTCCTCATCATCGCGAGTAGGCGCAGATATCGGACCATAGAGAGCAGGCTGACGAGCACGCCCAGGAGAATCAAGACCGTTCCAAACCACAGCGAGAAGCCGTAGGAGGCTGTGCGCACATCCGGGCGTGCGAGGCTGAATTCCTGAAGGAAGAGGCCAAATCTCGCAAGAACAAACCCTAACGCCATGAGCGCAAGGCCCGTTCGAATCCATGCGAGAAAGGTGCGCTCTGCCGCCAGGAAATCCCGAGGGCTGGCTTGGAGTCCTTCCGGCATTTCCATGGGTCGTCCTTTCCGGAGCCGTTGTTGTTCGCGGCACAGCTATGGTCTCACGGGTTAATCTTCGCTATGACGGAAGAATGTGAGGCAACTTTGGCGAGGCAGATCGCGAGCGCTTTACATTGTGGTAGAATGTAAAGCATGGCTGAAGCTACTCTCTCTTCCAAGAACCAGATCGTCATCCCGCGCGAGGCCCGAAAGAGATTGGGCCTTAAGCCCGGCGACAAACTGCTTGTAGTTCTAAAGGGCGATGACATGATCGTCCTTCGGAAACCCAAATCCTACAGGGCCGCAATCACTGGGATTGGCCGCGGATTGTACCCGGCGGATTATCTCAAAAAGGAACGCGAGAGTTGGGAGTAGAACAGTTCCGCACCTTATTGCGCCCGCGCCGTCGCGTGGCACTGGACACGAGTATTTTCATCTATCAGGTTGAAGCAAACCCAAAATATTATGCGCTGTCCGATGTCGTATTCGAGTGGCTCGAGAAACAAGGGAATGTGGCCGTGACCTCTACGCTCTCGTTGACGGAGCTACTTGTACCTGTGTATCGAGAAGGCAACGAGAAACGAATCCAAACCTACTATGGCCTGTTCCGGACTTTTCCAAGTCTGGCTTGGATCCCTCCCGATCTAGAAATTGCTGATATCGCCGCACGGCTGCGCGCCGCCTACGGGCTTAAGACGCCGGACGCTATACACGCTGCCACGGCGATTTACACTGGGGTTTCCGTGTTTCTGACAAATGATCCCCTCTTTAAGAGGGTGAAAGAGTTAGAGAGTTTAGTGTTGGGTGAAGTGCTTTGACGGCGCTTGACAGGGTTCTTAAAATGGTAGTTAGCACCCGCTGAGGAGTGCTGCTATGCGCTATCCAGCTCTCCAGGAACGCCGGAATCGCCAGGTTCTCGCCGACATCGTCCGCGCCTACATCGAGACGGGCGAGCCGGTATCCTCGCGTGCGATCTGCCGGCGGTATGAGGAACCCCTCAGCACCGCCACCATCCGTGGCGTGATGGCCGATCTCGAAGATGGCGGCTACCTTTATCAGCCCCACACTTCGGCAGGGCGCGTACCCACGGCAGCGGCCTACCGCTTTTTTGCGCAGGAAATTGCTTCCCAAGCGACGCTGAGCGTCGAGGACCGCGATTGGATTGGCCGAGAGATGGCGGCCGGCTCCAGCGCCGCGGAGTTTACCGAACGCGCAGGTCATGTTCTGGCCGAAGTATCGAAGGGCATAGGCATCGTTGTTTCTCCTCCGCTGCGGAAAGCCGTTTTGGAGCACGCGCGGATGTGGTTGCTCCCCGATGGCCGCGTCGTGGTCGTGCTCATCTCGCCGGGTGGCGATACCCGCGACAAGGTTCTTCGTCCCGCGCGCCTGTTCACTCAGGAGGAGCTCGACGCCACCGCCGACTTTCTCAACCGTCACTACTCCGGCTGGACGCTGGAAGCGATTCGCACGGATCTCTTGCAGAAGCTGGCCAACGAGCGCGAAAAATACGAGAACATTGCCCGCAGCGCGCTGACGCTCTGCGATCCGGCGGTCCTGGGGGAACAGCCGGAGCCGCAGATTTACGTCGAGGGGACGGCACAGATTGTCACCTCACGGGAATTCGCCGACCAGGCGCAGTTAGGGGAATTGCTGGCGGCGATCGAGGAAAAGCACCGCCTCATCGCGGTATTGAACGCGTGTATCGAGACCCCCGAACCGGTATTTGTCCAGATTGGGGTCAAGGGAATCTCGCAAACCGGCGAAAATATCGCCCTCATCAGTGCCGCCTACACACGCCACGACAAGGTGCAAGGTTCACTGGGCGTGCTCGGGCCGACGCGGATGCACTATGAGCGCGCCATGACCGCGGTGGCCTACGTTGCGCAGCTTTTTAGCGAAGCGTTGAGTAAGATCGAATAAGGAGAACCGAGAAGAGGTGAGGAAAGATTCATGAAGGATCCCGAGCTCGAAATCAAACGGCCGGACAAGCAGGGAATCGGCCAGCCCGCAGAAGAGAAATCCGCGGCGGAGGATATGCAGCGCGAGGCGGCGGAAGTGAAGAAACTCGCCGCGGACCTGGAAGACTTGCGCCAGACGCTGGTGCGCCAACAGGCAGATTTCGCCAATTACCGGAAGCGCATGGAAAAGGAAAACCGGGAAGCAGGACAACGGGCTACTGCCCGCGTTATCGAAGGACTCATTCCCGTAGTGGATGGCTTCGAGCACGCCCTGGCCGCCCACCGCGAAGCGGAATACAACAGCTATCGCCAGGGGTTTGAGCTCATCTATCGGCAGCTTTTGGATCATCTCGCGCGGCTCGGCGCGCAGCGCATCGATCCGCTCGGTAAGCCGTTCGACCCGCATCTGCACCAGGCCATGGAGCGCGCCGAAACCACCGACTATTCCGAGGGCACAATCCTGGAAGTGTTTCAGCCCGGCTACGTGTTTCATGGGCGAGTTCTGCGGCCGGCCATGGTTCGCGTAGCGGTTCATCCGGCTTCTGCATCGAATGGTACCGTGAACTAGAGCCTGGATTGTCCGCGATCCAAAATCAGGCACGTTGGGAAAGAGTGCCTGCACCCCGCAAGCGCTCTGTACGATTTCGCGGCGTAATTTCGGATTGCGATCTGCGAATTGCGGGTAGCTGTTAAACTGATTTACATAATTTGGACGGATATTTCTAAACATGGCCCGAGCCCAACAACGAGACTTTTACGAGATCCTTGGCGTTGCCAAAACCGCCTCGGTTGATGAAATCAAGTCCGCTTACCGTAAAGCGGCGCTGCGTTGGCATCCCGATCGCAATCCGGAGAGCAAGGAGGAGGCGGAAGTCCGTTTTCGTGAGTGCACCGAGGCCTACAGCATTCTTAGCGACACGCAGAAGCGCCAAATCTACGACACCTATGGCCACGCGGGCCTCGCGGGGGCCGCTGGACAGCCCGATTTCAATCCCACGATCTTTCAGGACTTCCATGATATCTTCGGAGACTTTTTCGGCTTCGAAGATCTGTTTGGCGGTGGCAGACGGCGCGGTGGGCGCACACGTGTTCAGCGCGGCGCCGATCTCCGTTATGACATGACCCTGACCTTTGAAGAAGCCGCTGCGGGCATCAATACCAAGATTCGCGTCCCGCGCCAGGAATTCTGCGAGTCCTGCAACGGCGCCGGGGCGAAGAAGGGAACCGGTGTTGTCGCCTGCCAGACCTGCGGCGGCCGCGGCCAGTTGGTCTACCAGCAAGGGTTCTTCACCATCAACCGCACCTGCCCCGCGTGCCAAGGCGCGGGACAAATCGTCAAGGAACGCTGTCCCGAGTGCCGTGGCCAGGGGCGCGTCGAGCGCGAACGCACCATCGAACTTCGCATCCCGCCCGGCGTCGACACTGGCACGCGCCTGCGTGTCCAGGGAGAAGGCGAACCGGGTCCGAATGGCGGTCCCGCCGGCGATCTGTACGTCTTACTCGAAGTGAAAGAGCACAGTTTTTTCGAGCGCCGTGGCGCGGACCTCTACTGCACGATTCCTTTGAGCATTGCGCAAGCCGCCCTGGGCACGGAGCTCCAGGTGCCTGGATTGAATGGCGAGGAGCGCCTAAAGATTTCCGAAGGCACGCAGAGCGGGGCCGTTTTCCGCATCAAGGGCAAGGGCTTGCCCGATCCGCACGGCGGTGGGCGCGGCGATCTTTACTATCACGTGCGCGTCGTGATACCGACGAAGCTCAGCAAAGAGCAACGCAAACTTTTGGAGCAGCTCCACGCCACACTGAAAGTCGAGAACAAGCCTGCCGAGCGCGGCTCCACGCTTTTCGACAAGGTGAAAGATATTTTCGGCTGAGCCTTGGACAGCGGCAGCTTGTTCCGGCGAAGATGCTTGTGCGGTTCCAACTTGTTCGAGCAAATCTTTTCGAGGATGCTCTTTCCGTGTTCGGGTCAGATCCTTGGACCGTCATTTGGGCCAAATAGTTGGAACAGCATTCGCTGCAAATCGGCGCAAGATGCCTTCAAGCCGATCCCGATTCATGACAAGATAGCGCACTCATGCGACGCCGTTTCTTTGTGGAACAATTCGAAGAGCATCGCGCGGCCATGGCAGGCGAAGCCGCCCACCATTTGGGACGCGTCTTGCGCGCACAGGTAGGCCAAATCTACGAACTCAGTGACGGTTCAGCCGTCTGGCTGGGCCGCATTGAGAGGCTCGGGCACGACCTCGTGGAATTTCAACTGATCGAACAGCTTCCGGCTCCGGCCAATCTGCTCTCAACTACGTTGCTGCTCTCGGTCGTGAAGTTCGACGCTTTCGAATGGGCCCTGGAAAAAGCCACTGAGCTGGGTGTCAACCGCATCGTTCCGCTCGCCGCTGCTCGCAGCGAAAAAGCGTTGCTGGCTGCGATGCCGAAACGCTCCGAACGCTGGCGCAAGATTTTGCTCGAAGCTTCGCAACAGTCTCGGCGCGTGCAAGTTCCGGTGCTCGAAGCTTTGGCCAAGCCCGAAGCGGCCTTTGGCGCTTACCCAGACCAGGATGCCTTTCGCGTCTTGCTCTCCGAATCCGCCGAGGCGAAACCGCTCCGGGAAGTCCTTGCTGGCCAACACAAGGCAGCCGCCATTCTGGCCATTGGCCCGGAAGGAGGCTGGACGGAGGCCGAGTTCGCTTCCGCGCACAGCGCCGCCTTTCAGGAAGCGTCGCTCGGCAAGCTCATTCTCCGTACGGAAACTGCGGTGGTTGCTTCCCTCGCCGTGCTCAACTTCGCTCTCTCGACCGACTGAAGCTGGTGCTGTCCCAACTATTTGGTGCACAAACTGAGTTGGGGCCAGCCTAAAGATCATGTGTTGCGAACAATTTCAACGACACTGCTCCCGCCCGCGATGCACAGGTTCCGGTCCGAGTGCTCGCAGCGTGCACCATCGCACTGACATGGATTCTTCTCGGGCACCTGAGAGGAGAAAAACCACAGGGCTCTCGCCAGAAAGCGGCGGGTGGATACGGCCCACGCAGGCTTGCCCTGCGCTGCAAGGAGTGCAAGCAACAGGGAAGGCGACGGTCGAATCCAATCACAAGCGCCTGGAAGCCGCGCCAAGCGTTTCAAATCGCGACTGGCCTAAAATCCGGACGGCATGTTATAAATGAAAGGCAGTGCGAGATGCTGAAACCTGACGAGAACAACATCTCTCCTCTACTAGGCGCCACTTCCAACGCCAGGACTTCTGCTTTGGTATCAGAGCCTTCGCCGTCAGCCACTTTGGAGACCGCGCCCGCACGTCCTCATCACCTCTTGCGCCACGAAATTCGTGTCTGGACACGCGACCTCCTCATCGCCATCGGCCTCGCTCTGGTCATCATCGTTTTCCTGTATCAGCCTGTGAAGGTCGAAGGCACCAGCATGGCGCCGCTCCTCTCTGATCAGGAGCGCATCTTTATCAATAAATTTGTGTACCGGTTCGAACCCATTGTCCGCGGCGACGTCGTCGTGTTCTGGTATCCCCTGGACCGCTCCAAATCCTTCATTAAACGCGTCATCGGCCTGCCCGGGGAGACCGTCGAAATTCGCCACGGTACCGTTATGATTAACGGGCACGACATCCCCGAGCCCTACGTGCCACCTCAATATGCGGACGTGAGCGACTACGGTCCTGCCACGGTACCTCGGGGAAGTTATTTCGTCATGGGTGACCACCGCATCAGTTCCAACGATTCACGGGTATTCGGAGCGGTCGGCATCCAGTACATCTACGGCCGCGCCGTCTTTGCCTACTGGCCTGTGGACCACTTCGGTTCCTTGGCGACGACTGAGGCCAATGAGAAATGAAGCTGGACGGAGGACACACTGACGGACGTTTTGCACAGACCCGCCATACTCGCGCTCGAAGACGGACGCGCATTTAACGGCCGCGCAGCCGGCGCCATCACGCGCCGCGGCGGCGAAGTCGTTTTCAATACCAGCCTCACCGGTTACCAGGAAGTTTTCACCGATCCCAGCTATATGGGGCAGATCGTTTGCCTCACCTATCCGCACATCGGGAACGTCGGCGCGAATCTCGAGGATGAAGAATCCCCACGGCCGTACATCGAGTCGCTGATCGTGCGCGAGTTCTCGCAGATTGCTTCGAGCTGGCGTTCCGCCGAGAGCGCGCAACTCTATCTGAACCGGCACAAGATTCCGGTTATCTGGGATATCGACACCCGCGCCCTTGTTCTCCACATTCGCAAGGTCGGCGCGCTTCGCGGAATTGTTTCCACCGACGGCACCCCGGCCGATCAGCTCGTTTTCGAAACCAAGCAGCTTCCGCTGATGGCCGGACAGGAACTGGCCAGCCGCGTCAGTTGCGGCAAAGCGTACGACTGGCAGAAGGGTTCGATCGAGCTCGCCACCTCGCCCTGGGCGGAACAGATGGGCGAATCCGAGGCCGGCCCGGACACACGCAAGTTCAAGGTCGTGGCCTACGATTTCGGCATCAAGCAGAATATTCTTCGCCTGCTGGTCGATCATCATTGTGAGGTCACGGTTGTTCCGGCAAAGACCTCGGCGGAGGATGTTCTGGCGCTGCGCCCGGATGGCGTGTTTCTCTCCAATGGCCCCGGGGATCCCGAGCCCATCACCTACGCCCAGGAAAACATCCGCAAGCTTGCCGGCCGCGTGCCGATCTTCGGCATATGCCTGGGTCATCAGCTCTGCGGAATCGCGCTGGGTGGAAAAACCTTCAAATTGAAGTTCGGCCATCACGGCTCGAATCATCCGGTGAAAAACCTTCTGACCAATCAGGTCGAAATTACCGCGCAAAATCACGGTTTTTGTGTGGATCCCGAATCGCTGCCCTCCAGCGATGTCGAGGTCACGCATATCAACTTGAACGACCACACCAACGAAGGCATGCGCCACAAGAATCTGCCGCTCTTCAGCGTGCAGTATCACCCGGAGGCCTCGCCCGGGCCGCACGATTCGCACTACCTGTTTACGCAGTTCACGGATTTAATGAAAGAGTTTCAGCAGCCGGGGAGCTCGCGCGGATGACAAATTGGGGTTTCAATTGGAAAGGGCAAAACGATTCGGCACGGCTGAAGCCGTGCCCTGACGATTTCTATGCCTAAACGCAACGACATCCGCAAGATTCTGATCATCGGCTCCGGCCCCATCGTCATTGGGCAGGCCTGCGAGTTCGACTATTCCGGCGCCCAGGCCTGCAAAGCATTGCGTGCCGAAGGGTACGAGGTCGTGCTGGTGAACTCCAACCCCGCCACGATCATGACCGACCCGGAAATGGCGCACCGCACCTACATTGAGCCGCTCACCAAGGAATATCTCGAGGAAATCATCCTGAAGGAGCGTCCGGACTCGCTTCTTCCTACCGTGGGTGGGCAGACCGCGCTGAATCTCGCGGTCGAGCTTGCGGAGAACGGCATCCTGGAAAAGCACCAAGTGGAAATGATCGGCGCGTCGCTCCGCGCTATTAAAGTTGCCGAAGACCGTCTCTGGTTCAAAGACGCCTGCCGCAAGATCGGCCTCGAAGTCCCCGCCTCGGCGCTCGTCAATAGCGCGCAGGACGCCATGCGCCTCTGTGACCAGCTCGGCTTTCCGCTCGTGATTCGCCCTTCCTTCACGCTTGGCGGCACCGGCGGCTCCATCGCCTATAACAAGGAAGAATTTGCGGAAGCCATTGCGCACGCGCTGGACGTGAGCCCGGTTCACGAAGCGCTCGTCGAAGAGTCGGTTCTCGGCTGGAAAGAATACGAACTCGAAGTCATGCGCGATTATCGCGACAACTTCGTGGTCATCTGCAGTATCGAGAATTTCGACCCCATGGGCGTGCACACCGGCGACTCCATCACCGTCGCCCCGGCGCAGACCCTCACCGACAAGGAATACCAGCGCATGCGCGATGCCTCCGCGGCCATCATCCGCGAAGTGGGCGTCGAAACCGGCGGTTCCAACGTGCAATTTGCCGTCAATCCGGAAAATGGCCGCATGGTCGTCATCGAGATGAACCCGCGGGTTTCGCGCAGCTCGGCGCTGGCCAGCAAAGCCACCGGCTTCCCGATCGCCAAGATTGCCGCGCGCCTTGCCGTGGGCATGTCGCTCGATGAAATTCCCAACGACATTACGCAGAAGACTCCGGCGTGTTTTGAGCCGACCATCGACTACGTGGTGGTGAAAATTCCCAAGTGGCAATTCGAAAAATTCCCCGGCGCGGACAGCACCCTCGGAACGCAGATGAAGTCCGTCGGCGAGGTCATGTCCATCGGCCGCACCTTTAAGGAAGCCCTGCAAAAAGGCATCCGCTCACTGGAGCCCAGCACTCCCTGGCGGGCGCCCGCGGAAACGCCGGCTTCGCTGCTGCGGGAAAAACTTGCCACGCCCCGGCCGAACCGCATCCACTGGATACTCACGGCCGTGGAGCGCGGCCTTCCCATCCAGGAAATCTGCGAGCTCACCAAGATCGATCCCTGGTTCATTCATCAAATCGAGGAAATTATCCAGGTGAATCGCCGCGCCGCCGCCGTCACGGTGGAAACCGCCTCCAAAGAACTGCTCCGCGACGTGAAGCGCATCGGCACCAGCGACGAACACCTGGCGCAATTCTGGAAGACCACGCCGGCTGCCGTCCGCTTGCAGCGCGCCCGTCATGGCGTCGGCCCGGTGTTCAAACGCGTCGACACTTGCGCGGCGGAATTCGAATCTTTCACTCCATACCTTTATTCGAGTTACGAGGAAGAGGATGAAGCCGACGCCACGCAAAAACAGAAAATCATGATTCTGGGTAGCGGTCCAAATCGCATCGGGCAGGGAATCGAATTCGACTACTGCTGCTGTCATGCCAGCTTCGCTCTCCGCGCCGATGGCTTCGAGACCATCATGGTGAATTGCAATCCGGAGACGGTTTCGACCGACTATGACACTTCCGACCGTCTCTACTTCGAGCCGCTCACACTGGAAGACGTCCTGGCCATCGTGGAGCGGGAGAAACCTCAAGGCGTGATTGTGCAGTTCGGCGGGCAAACACCGCTCAATCTCGCACTCGAGCTCAAGCGCAATGGCGTGCCCATTATTGGCACCTCTCCGGAATCGATCGACCTGGCCGAAGATCGCCGCCGCTTTGGCCGCCTGCTCGACGAACTGCGCATTCCGCAACCCCGCAATGGCACCGCTCTTGTTCCCGAAGAAGCTGCGCGCGTGGCTGGAGAAATCGGCCTCCCGGTGCTCGTTCGACCCAGCTACGTTCTGGGCGGACGGGCAATGGTCATCGCCTACGATGTCCACACCGTTCAAGAATATGTTGCGCAAGCCGCCATGATGGGCCCGGCGCGTCCGGTGCTAATTGATCAATTCCTGGAAGAAGCCACCGAAGTCGACGTCGATGCTCTCGCCGACGGCACCGATGTCGTCATCGGCGGAATCATGGAGCACATCGAAGAAGCAGGCGTGCATTCCGGCGACTCGTCCTGCGTCTTGCCTCCCGTGAGCCTTTCGCCCAAGGTTCTGGAGACCATTCGCGATTTCACCAAGCGCCTGGCCCTGGCTCTCAAGGTCGTTGGCCTGATGAACGTGCAGTACGCCATCCAGCGTGACACCGTCTATGTCTTGGAAGTGAATCCGCGCGCATCGCGCACCGTGCCTTATGTCAGCAAGGCCACTGGCGTGCCAATCGCCAAGGTCGCGGCCCGCCTCATGGTTGGCCGCCGCCTCGGAGACATGAAGCTCCCTATCGTCCATCACAACGGTGTTGCGGAAATTGCCGTCCGGGACTACTTCTCCGTTAAGTCGCCCGTCTTCCCCTTCAACAAATTTCGCGGCGTGGACACCATTCTTGGCCCAGAAATGCGTTCCACAGGGGAAGTCATGGGCATCTCCACCGACTACGGTCAGGCGTTTGCCAAAGCGCAATTGGCGGCCGGCCAAAAGCTCCCCAGCGGCGGCGCGGTCTTCATGAGCGTGAACGAACCCGACAAACGAAGCATCGGCCCGCTGGGCGAGGAACTCGTCTCCCTCGGTTTCAAACTTGTGGCCACACGCGGTACCCGCGCCGCCTTCCTCGCCGCCGGCGTCCCTTGCGACGAAGTCTTCAAGGTCAACGAAGGCCGGCCCAATATCGTGGACCTCATCAAGACCGGCAAGATCCAATTGGTCATCAACACGCCATTAGGCCGCGAATCTTTTTACGACGAAAAGTCCATTCGCCGCGCAGCCATCCGCTACAACATCACTTGCATCACCACACTCTCTGCAGCCCAGGCCGCCGTGCGCGGCATTCGTGCGCTTCACGAGCTGCAGCGCGGAGTCGCTTGCCTCCAGGACCTTCACGGCACCGCCGTCGCTGCTACTGATACTTCGGCAATAGGAGACTGAACCATGGAGATTCGTGGCATTTTCCCAGCACTTGTCACTCCTTTTGCGTCCGGCGAATCAGTCTTTCTGTCGGCGGTAAAGGAAAACATCCGCCGCTACAATCAGACCGGCGTGGCCGGCTACGTCGTCATCGGCTCGACCGGCGAGTCGGTCATGCTCTCCCGCGAAGAGACCGATTCCATATTAGCGGCCGCAAAGGAGGCCGCTGCCCCGGAAAAACTCCTGATCGCCGGGACTGGGGCCGAATCTACCGCTGAAACAATCGCTCGCACCAAGCGCGCCGCCGCGCTCGGCTACCAAGTTGCTCTCGTGAAAACTCCCTCTTACTACAAGCCCGTCTACGGCCCGGAAACCTACCTTCACCACTACCGCGCCGTCGCCGACGCTTCACCCATCCCGATTCTGTTGTACTCCGTGCCGCAGTTTACTGGCGTTACTCTCGAAACTCCCGCAATCCTCGCTCTCGCAGTGCATCCCAACATCGTTGGCGTCAAGGACAGCTCCGGTAGCGTCCAACGCGTCGGCGAAATTGTGGCTAGTGCGCCCAGCAGGTTTCATGTGCTCACCGGTGGGGCTGCCGTCATCTATCCGTGCCTCGTTGTTGGCGCCCGCGGGGCCATTCTGGCGCTCGCCGCGGCGCTGCCGGAAAAGTGCGTGGAACTTTACGAACTTGTCCAGCGAGGTCAGCACGAAAACGCCAAGCAACTCCAGCAAGTTCTCGCCCAAGCCGCCAAGCACATTGTCTACGACAATGGCATCGCTGGCGTGAAGTACGCCATGGACCTGCGGGGGTTTGCTGGCGGCTTGCCCAGGCTTCCTCTCTTGCCTTTAACGGAAGAAAAGAAACGCGCCATTGCGGCCGTGGTTTTGCAGCTCCATCCGGCCGCGGCGCGCGTCTAAGGATTCGTCATTTGCCATCACTTTTTGCCCCGTTTATCATCTAAGCGCTCATGGACTGTCGCGCCCTCTTACCTCACCAGTTGCCTCACGCGACGAAGCTCTTTCGCGATTACATAGAGAATTTTTCCAAGGTGGGAGCCTTCTACGAGCACGCGCCGAATCTGACTGTGGCTGCCCGCTGTGCCAAGAAACTGGATTTCCCCAAGGAGCGCCGCCTTCAGGTCGCGGGCATTCTGCGTGCGCAAAATCTGCTTTACGGCAGCGGAACCGAAACCGAGAAAAATCTGGAGCGGCTGGCGGAAGGCGCCGTTGCCGTGGTCAGTGGCCAGCAGGTGGGGCTGTTTGGTGGTCCGGCTTATTCGTTCTACAAGGCCCTGACGGCGATTCAGGCGGCTCACGAACTCACTAGGAAAGGCGTTCCCGCGGTCCCTGTTTTCTGGATGGCAACGGAGGACCACGACGTCGACGAAGTCCGCCACGTGACTTGGTTCCACGACGGTGAACTTCAAACATTTGCTCTCCCGAAACCTGCGGAGGACGCGGTGCCCGTTGGCCGGATTCGCTTGGGCAAGGAGATTGAAGAGCTCGTGCGCCGCGCCCAGCCAATGCTCGGGCAAACGATTAGCGACCTTCTTCACGAGACGTATACACCCGTGGCCACCTACAGCAGCGCTTTCGCCGCACTGTTCGCCCGCATTTTCTCGGAGCAGGGTTTAATCCTTCTCGATCCGCTCGATGAACATCTCCATCACGTTGCTTCGCCCCTGCTGGGCGCTGCTCTTGCCGAACGCGATGAACTGAATGAACTGCTGCTGCAGCGCGGCAGAGATCTCGATCACGCCGGTTACGAGGTGCAAGTCAAGGTCACGACGCGGAGCACTCTGCTGTTCTGCATGGAGGATGGGAAACGCCAGGTGATTGCCGCTGCGAACGGGAACTTTGCTAGCGGCGGAATCACGCTGCCCCGCGATGCTTGGTTGGAAAGGATCGAAGCCGCGCCGGAAAAATTCAGCCCCAATGCCTTGTTTCGGTCTGTTGTGCAGGATTATCTCCTGCCGACGGCCGCCTATTTCGGCGGGCCGGCCGAAATCGCTTACTTCGCGCAGTCGCAGGTGCTTTACAAAAAGCTTCTTGGACGCATGCCCGTGCTGCTCCCGCGCGCCGACTTCACCTTGGTGGACCCAAAGGCCGAGCGTATATTGAAGAAATATCACCTACAGGCCGAGGATGTCTGGTGCGGCCCGCAGGTCCTCAGCAACCGCATGTACAATTCGGCCATTCCGAAAAAACTCGGGCGCGAATTTGACGGCAACTTGCGCCAAATGGAAAAGGGCTTCAAGAAGCTCCATAAAGCGATCGCCAAAGTGGATCCCACGATTCAGGGCACCATTGCCCGCGCCGAGAAGCGCATCCGTTATCAGCTGGAGAAACTACGCCATAAAACGGGCAGAGCACTCGACCGCCACGAAAAGCTCGTCGCGCAACACCAGAAATTTTTGGAAAACTTGCTCTATCCTCAAAAGGAATTGCAGTCCCGCAATCTTTGTTTTCTGCCGTTCCTGGCTCGCTGGGGCAGCGGCGGTTTGCATGAGCTGCAGAAACTCGCCAGTCCAAAAAAGCCTGGACGGCACCTGATCGTGCCCATTCCATGATTCTTGGCACAGTCGTGAAAAGCAGCCTTGCAGCGGTCGCCAGGTGGTCGCCTCGGCCTGGCCGGGGAGGCGGGAGCGTTTTGCACATGGCAGATTGGAGAAGATGATGCAATCGATTCACGTGAAAACCGTCCGCCGCACCCAGATGGTGGACATTACTCAAGAGGTGCAGCGCATCGTCACCGCCCTGGGCTTCCGCGTCGGCACCTGCTTCCTCTACGTGCCGCACACGACCGCGGGCATCCTGATCAACGAGCACGCCGATCCCGACGTGGCTTTGGACGGAGAGGGTGCGCTCGACCGCCTCGTCCCAATGGCGGGCCGGTACCGTCACGCCGAGGGAAATTCCGACTCGCACATCAAAACCATGCTCACCGGTGTTACCCAGTTTGTGTTTGTCGAGGATGGAAAGTTGGCGCTGGGCCGTTGGCAGGGCATCTTCCTCGCTGAATTCGACGGCCCGCGCGAGCGCAAGGTCCACGTCAAGGTTCTGCCCGACCGTGTATGAATCGATTTTGAAACTCCGCTTGTTTCTCCAGCCAGCAGGCATAAACTGTGCCAATCAAGGAGTGCCATGCGCCGCCTGCTATTGGCTCTTTCCGTTCTCAGCCTTTCTGCCTTCGCTCAACGATCCGATAACTCTCACGCTTTCGACTATGACGCGAAGCTTCCGCTCGATATCCAGGACGTCGGAGTGAACTTTCGCGGCCCTGTAGGAATCTACGACTTAACCTATGCCAGCCCGAAAGGCGGACGCGTACCCGCTTATCTGGTTTTGCCGCCCGGCAAGGGACCGTTTGCGGCGGTGATCTGGGGTCACTGGTGCTGGGCGAATTCGGAGTTTCGCAATCGCAAGGAGTTTTTGGACGAAGCCGTTGCCCTTGCTCCCTCCGGTGTGGCTTCTCTCTTGATTGATTTTCCCATCGCGCGGGCAGGGTACGTGGAAGACAAAGATCCACTTTCCAGCAAGCAGGTGGACGAGCTGGTTCAAATGGTTGTTGATATCCGTCGTGGCGCGGATCTCCTCCTCTCCCGTCCCTTCGTCGACCCCAAACGCCTTGCCTATGTTGGCCACAGTTGCGGTGCCACTGCAGGTGGGGTGGTCAGTGGAGTCGATAAGCGCTTTCGCGCCTTCGTGCTCATGGCTGGAGACCTCTCCGACGAAATCATCTTGAAGAGTGCGGAGTTCCAGGAATTTCGCCAGAAGACGGGCGCGAAAAAGGTAGACGCATTCTTTGCGAAGTATTCCTGGACCGACGCAGGAAAATACATTTCTCATGCCGCGCCCGCGGTTCTGTTTCTGCAATATGCGGCTCAGGAAAAATTCCTCACGCCCGAGATCGCAAAAGCGACGGCCGCTCTGGCCAGCGAACCCAAGGAATTCAAGCTCTATGACGCGCCCCACGCACTGAACGCCGAGGCTCGCCGTGACCGCATTGTCTTTCTCATCGGGCAACTCCAACTAAAACCTTTGCCACCCGACGCCATCGCGAAAATCCCGGATCTTCCTCAACCTCCCGAACCACAGCCCTGAGAACAGCGCTTCCCAAATGTTCGTGTGGAGAGGCCTATCCAACTCTGCAAAATCGCCCCATAATGTGTGGGTTTCGGATTTTGCAACTCGCAGCCAACGCCGACTAAGCTCTAACTGGCCAATCGGCAAGACTTAGAATCCCTCGTTGGTTGAATCTCTGCTGGGGGAAAGCCAAAATGCGCCTACAGCGAATATTGGTCTCGGCCTGCTCGTACTATGCCGTTAGTTTTTGGTTGATTTGCATGTTTTTGCCCTCCGCTGCCGCGCAATCCTGCGGCTTGCAGGGTGTCGCAGTTCAAGTGCTCGGCTCTGGAGGCCCGGAATTGCAAGATAAGCGCGCTTCCAGCAGTTATCTCGTGTGGGAGGACGGGCAAGCGAAAGCACTAATCGATGCGGGCGGCGGAAGCGCTCTTCGGTTTGGGGAGAGTGGGGCGCAGATGTCACAACTGGAAGTGGTTTTGTTCACCCACCTGCACGTCGATCACAGCGCCGACTTTCCTGCGCTGATCAAGTCGTCTTGGTTTGAAGATCGCAAGCGTCCCCTCCCGATCTATGGCCCAGCAGGAAATGAATTTATGCCCTCCATCGAGGAGTTTGTATACGATCTTTTCGGCGAGAAGCACGGGGCTTACCGGTATCTCAGCGAGCTGTTGGCGCCCGGAGAAAACGGCAGTTACAAAATGCAACCTCACAACGTGGTGGCCGGTTCAACACCCCAAGTTGTCTTCCGTAGCGGCGATCTTGCCGCGTCCGCGGTACGCGTTGTTCATGGAGGGGTTCCGGCCTTAGCATGGCGAGTCGAAGCGCGTGGCAAACTCATTGTTTTTAGCGGAGATACCAACGGCGAGGGCGAAGGCCTTGTGCGGCTGGCGGCAAACGCGGATTTGTTCATCGCGCACAACGCTGTTCCTGAAGGTGCGACCGGAATTGAGAGACGCCTGCACATGCCTCCGTCGGTGATCGGGCAAATTGCTGAAAACGGTCATGTCAAGAGTTTGGTTTTGTCTCATCGAATGCTGCGGACCCTGGGAAAAGAGAATCAGACCCAGTCTGAAATCAAGAAACGATACTCAGGCCCTATAGCGTTTGCAAACGATCTCGACTGCTTCCCCGTGAAGTAGGAGGCAACGTTCTTCAATTGTTGGTTGCAATTGGTGCCTCATGGGCCCGTCCTCGTATTCCGCTCATCTCCTCCGGTTTGGCGATAGATCATGGCGGCCAATAGTCGCCTCAATCTACAACTGAGCCGCTACCGGCCGGGCCAAGCACTTCTTCTATGTGCATATGCTAAAGTCTTGGATAATGGCAAATCTAGGCGTTTACGTTCAGGTGCCCTTCTGCCAGACGAAGTGCACCTACTGCAACTTCCACACCGGCGTTGTATCCACCGACCGCTTCGCGCCCTATATTCGCGCCCTCCAGCAGGAAATCGCCAGTGTCCAGGATTTTTTTTCTGTCGAAGGAATTAGCTGGCCGCCAGGTGACGGCCGACAGCGTCTTTCCCCCGCTCAAGTCGACACCGTTTATATCGGCGGCGGCACTCCCAGTCTCTTGGATCCCGCGCTCCTGAGCGACCTTCTCCGTTCCATCCGCGACTTCTTTCCCTGTTCTTGGGGAGAAGTCACGCTCGAAGCCGACCCCGAAACCATCGAGCCCGAGAAAGCCCGCCAATGGGTCGCCTCCGGCATCAATCGCATCAGTTTTGGATCGCAATCTTTTGTTGATGAGGAATTAAAAGCGGCGGGCCGCATGCACCGTGCCGCCGACATTTGCCGCGCCGTTCCAATACTTCGCGACGTTGGCATTCGCAACATCAGTTTCGATTTGATCGCCGGCCTTCCGAAGCAGACCCGCCATTCCTGGCGCCACTCTCTCGCGGAAACCATTTCACTTTCCCCAGAGCATGTTTCCGTTTACATGCTGGAAATCGACGAAGGCTCGCGCCTGGGCCTGGAAGTTCTTCGGGGCGGCACGCGCTACAGCGCCAGGGAAGTGCCCAGCGAAGAAGCCATGGCCGATTTCTACGAATTGGCGCAGGCCGAACTGAAGTCTGCCGGCTACGAGCAGTACGAAATTTCCAATTGGGCCAAACCGGGCTTGGCTTCGAAGCACAACCTGAAATACTGGCGCCGCGAACCCTACCTCGGCTTTGGCGCGGGCGCGCACTCGTTCTCCGGCGAGCAACGTTGGGCGAACTTGCATGACGCCGCGGCATACGTCTCGGCAATCTGCGCTGGCAGGCACGCCATCGAAAGCGTGCAATCTGTGACGCCGGAAGTCGCTCTCGAAGAGGAATTGTTCCTGGGATTGCGCCAACTGGCGGGCGTCGATCTCGCGCGCATTGAGCGGCAGTATGCCGTGGATCTTAAAGAGAAGGTTGGCCGCCTCGCATCCAGCGGCATGGTGGAACGCCAGGGTGACGTCTTGCGGCTGGCTCCGGCAAAATTGAGCGTGTCCAACGAAGTGCTCGTGGAACTGCTTCGCTGAAGCGCCGGGCCAGAAGAGAAGAACCCGCGGAACAGGGAGAATGAAGAGATGACGTACACGGTGGCGAAAGGGAATCAATTAGTGGACCCGGATCACGTCTCGCCTGTCGATGGCGTCATTGACCTTCGCAGCGACACCGTCACCCGCCCCAGCGAGGAAATGCGCCGAGCCATGGCCGCCGCGGAAGTTGGCGACGATGTCTATGGCGAGGATCCCACCGTCAATCTCTTGCAGAAGCGTGCCGCCGAAATCTTTGGAAAAGAAGCTGCTCTCTTCGTTCCCACTGGCTGCATGGGCAACCTCATCGCCATCAAAGTCTGGACCCATCACGGCAATGAAGTCCTCTGCGAAGAGCGCAGCCACGTGAATCTCTATGAGCTGGCCTCCATGTCCGCCATCGCGGGCTGCATGCCCCGCCCGGTGCGTGGGGGCGAAGATGGAATCATGACCTGGGAGCAAATCCACTCCGCCATCCGGCCAAAAATCTATTACGACTCGCAGACCGCTCTCATCTGCCTGGAAAATACCAGCAACATGGCCGGCGGGACCGTTTACCCCACGGAGCGAGTCCATGAGGTTTGCGAAAAAGCCCACTCCTTGGGATTGAAAGTGCACCTTGATGGGGCACGCATCTTCAATGCCGCCGTTGCGCTCAAGGAGGACGTTGCGCACATGACCCAGGGGGTCGATTCCGTGATGTTCTGCCTCTCCAAGGGGCTCGGCGCGCCCATCGGCTCCATGATTGCCGGCTCGCGGGAATTCATCGAGCGTGCGCGCGTCTACCGGAAGATGTTCGGAGGAGGCATGCGCCAGGTCGGTGTGATTGCGGCGGCGGGGCTGATCGCTCTCGAAAAATCGCCGGCGCGGCTGCACGTCGATCACGAAAACGCCAAGCGTCTTGCCGAAGGCATCGCCGGGATTCCCGGTCTGAAGATTGATCCCGCAAGTGTGCGAAGCAACATTGTGATTTTTCACTGCAAGGCGAGCGGCATGACGGCGGTCGAACTCTGCGACGCGCTTCACGCAAAAGGGGTGTGGGCGCAAGATACGTCGCTTTATTCCGTGCGCATGGTGACCCACTGGAACGTGGATCGCGCGGGGATTGAGAAAGCGCTCGCGGAATTGCGCGGCGTTGTGGAGAAGCAGGTGGGGCGGAGCGCGTAGGATGGGGAGCCCTCAAGTTATAGGGTTAGGTGGCATTAGAAGGAAAACCCAGGAGGGTGACAGCAAGGCGGGCTAAAAAGGAGGCTGCGAGATGAGATCTGCTTGGATGCGCGTGGCAGTGGGGGTTTTGTGTTGTGTGATGGCGGGGGCGATTGGCGCCGGGTTGGCCAGAGGGCAAGCGAAAGCCGCACCGACGCCTGAAGAGGCAAAGAAATTCATTGAAGACGCGGAGGAGCGGCTCCTCGACTTGAACGTAAAGCTCAACCGCGCGACGTGGGTCCAGGAAAATTTCATTACCGTGGATACCGAGCAGATCGCCGCCGACGCCGACGAAGAGGCCAATACCGCCTCCACGAAGTACGCCAAGGAAGCGCACCGCTTCGATCAAGTCCACCTTTCCCCGGAGTTGTCCCGCAAACTGCTCCTGCTGGAACTCGCTGCGGGCTTCCCGGCTCCAGACGACCCGAAAGCCCAGAAAGAACTCGCGCAAATTCTCTCTTCCCTCGATGGCGACTATGGAAAAGGGATGTGGTGTCCCGATGGGGACAACAAACCCTGCCTGGACGTGACCGCGGTCGGAAAGCTGATGGCCACCAGCCGCGATCCCCAGGAACTGAAGCGTGCTTGGCTCGGCTGGCATGCGGTTGGCGCACCCATGCGTCAGCGGTACGCGCGCATGGTGGAACTCGGAGACGAAGGTTCGCGGCAGTTGGGCTATCCCGATGTGGGCGCTCTCTGGCGCTCGAATTATGATATGCCTCCCGATCAATTCGCCAGGGAAATGGACCGCCTCTGGGAGCAGCTTCGTCCCCTCTATCTTTCGCTGCACGCCTACGTGCGCGGCCAGTTGGTGAAAAAGTATGGCAAGGAAATCGTCCCGCCCAACGGCCCCATTCCTGCCCACCTGCTCGGAAACATTTGGGCTCAGGAATGGAACAACGTCTACGATTTGATGGATTCTCCCAAGCCGCCGCAAAGCTATGACCTCACGAAAATCCTTGTCGAGCGCAAGACCGATCCCAGGGGCATGGTCAAATACGGCGAGAATTTCTTCACCTCTCTCGGTTTTGCTCCTCTTCCGCGGACTTTCTGGGAGCGCTCCCTCTTCACCAAGCCGGCCGACCGTGACGTCGTCTGCCACGCGAGCGCCGATGACATCGATTACAAGGACGATCTGCGCGTCAAAATGTGCATTCAGATCACGGAGGAAGATTTCCGGACGATTCACCACGAGCTCGGCCACAATTTCTACCAGCGCGCCTATGACACGCACACGTTTCTCTTTCAAAACAGCGCCAACGACGGCTTCCACGAAGCCGTTGGCGACACCATCGCTCTCTCCGTCACCCCGGAATACTTGAAGAAAATTGGCCTGATCGACGCCGTTCCGCCGGCCTCGGGCGACATCGATTACCTTTTGCAGAAGGCGCTGGACAAAGTGGCGTTTCTCCCCTTTGGCTTGGTGATTGATAAATGGCGCTGGGAAGTCTTCTCCGGCCAGGTGAAGCCGGACCAATACAACAAGGCGTGGTGGGCGCTACGGCTGAAGTATCAGGGTGTCGCGCCGCCCGTCGCCCGCTCCGAGGCGGATTTCGATCCCGGAGCAAAATATCATGTTCCCGGCAATGTCCCCTACGCACGCTATTTCCTGGCGGATATCTACCAATTCCAATTCCACCGCGCGCTCTGCAAGACCGCTGGCGTGGAAGGCCCGCTGCACCGCTGCTCCATTTACGGAAATAAGGCCGCCGGTGAAAAGTTGAATAAAATGCTTTCCTTGGGTGAGAGCCGGCCCTGGCCAGAGGCGATGGAAGTCATTACCGGGCAGAAAGACGCGGACGCAACAGCGCTGGCCGATTACTTCGCGCCTCTGAAAGCCTGGCTCGACCAACAAAACAAGAAAAACGGCTACCCCGTCGGCTGGTAGCGCCGCGATCTTGTCCCTTCGCCAGTCCGTGTCTTAGCGCGCGGCGAGTCTTTGCCCCTTCCGCTCTGCGCCATCGGCAAGGGGACTAGCGAAATCCAGCGGCTGGTCATTGCGCGGCAACTGCTGGGGAGGGTTTGAGGCGGATACCTATTCCCCAGGTGTGGAACTGCGCGTGGGTGGGCACGGCTATTCTTCGTCGGTGCTTTCCTCGGTCTCAGTGTCGTCGTGCGGCTTTTGCGCTGGCGCTCTGGGGAATGCCCGAAGGGTAGCCCGTATGTTCACGTAACCTGCGCTCGTCGGGTCGAGGTTCCTCTGGATCAAGTAGAAGTCGTGGATGAGGCCGCTCAGAATTAAGAAGAGAGAGAAGGTCAGGTAGTACCTGCTGCGGAGTGCGGGGGCTAGTAGAATTGCCGCGAGTCCGGACCAGCCGGTAGCATGGGCAGCGATCATTGACAGGTCACCGCGGACCTCCCAACGCCTTGGAGTGGGCAGGGTCCAGAAGAGGACGGGCCATTCGTCCTGCTCGAATTGGTTGGGGTCGATTCCATAGCGTGACTTCAAAAGTTGACTTGCGATCTTCCCCCAGCAGCCTTGCACTGCCGCCTGATGTGCGGTGAAATCCTGTGACGTTTCAGACAGGTACTTGCTGAGTGGAGCGAGCCACGGTCGTCTCCAGGTGGGATGGTTCATAGCCCAGTGCGCAAGGGGAAGGAGCGGCCACCCGCAGATATGCCTCCAGGTGAAGCTGAGTAGCCTATAGACGCGGGCGAAGATGTACTGAATGAATGTGACCAACAGCATGAAGCCGTCGCCGATGACAAAGGCTAGGAACAGGCTGATTCCGATGACGAGCGCCAAGAACAGGCGGGTATCGAGGAGTGTGTAGAGGCCAGCGGGGAAGCTCTTTTGCAGATTTGCAATGAGTCGAGAGACGAGATCTGGGTTGGCAAGGAGGATAGAGGTCTCGAAAAACAAGCCGGGCAAAAAGGCTGCCAGGAGCGCGTATGGCCGCGTGGGCAGCACCTTTGATAGTGCGGGCAGCACCTTTGATAGGTCGAGGTTGACCATTTAGGCAGAATCTATCTGAGGCCGCGTGTCCTGGCAAGCGGTTTGGACGGCGCCATATTGGTCAGTGGGGGCTGCGGCGATTTCCGGCGCCGTGGGGTTTCACTTGGCGGAATGGCTCGGGCAATAAATAATAGGGGCATGCCGCTGCACGCTACAGTCGATTCACCGGGAACACATGCGTCGAGAAGTTAAGGAGTGGGCCGAACGAGTCCGCAAGGGCGACGTGCGGGCGATTTCGCGCGCGATCACTGCGATTGAGAATCACGCGCCTGAAGCGGAGGAATTGTTGCGGGAAGTGTTTCCCGCGACGGGACACGCTTACCTGACGGGCGTCACCGGCGCTCCGGGCACCGGCAAAAGCACCCTCGTAGATCGTCTCGCCGCGGTTTACCGCAAGCGCCAGGAACGCGTGGGTGTCGTCGCCGTTGATCCTACCAGCCCCTATTCCGGTGGTGCGATTCTCGGCGACCGCATTCGCATGCAGGGCCATGCCGGCGACACCGGTATTTTCATCCGCTCCATGGCCACGCGTGGCTTCCTTGGCGGTCTGGCTCGCTCTACGGCCGAGGTCGCGCTTCTCCTTGACGCCGCGGGCAAGCGCCAGGTGCTGATCGAAACCGTGGGTGTGGGCCAGGACGAAATCGACATCGTGCGCCTCGCCGACTGTGTCCTGGTGCTGCTCGTTCCCGGCCTCGGCGATGACATCCAAAACATGAAAGCCGGCTTGATGGAAATTGGCGACATCTTTGTCCTCAACAAAGCCGACCGCGAGGGCGCGGACCGTCTGGAACAGCAGCTTCACGCCATGCTTTCGCTGGTCATGCCCCGCGATGGCTGGCGTCCCCCGGTGGTTCGCACAGTCGCTACGGAAAATCGCGGCATCGACGAGCTTGCCGCCACCATCGAAAATTTCCGCAAACATTTCGAGTCGAGCGGCCAGCGCCGGACAAAGCACATCGAGCACTGGAAGAACCGCCTGATCGAAATGCTAGAATCCCGCCTGCTCGAAAAAGTTTTGGGCGGCAAGGATGGCGAAGCCAGGCTGCTCGATCTTGCCGCTGCCGTCGCGGATCGCAAGAAAGATCCGTTCTCCGCCGTCAGCGAGATCCTGGAAGATTCGGGTCTGGGGTAGAAGGTTTTGTAGCGGCCGCCTTCCGAGGCGGGCGCCTTTTTCAAGCTTTCGCAGGGGCTGCCGTTTGCGGCGGCCTTGTTTTTTCTTGCTTTTGTAGGGACCGCCTTCCGAGGCGGTCCGCTCTTGATGTTGCTGCTACACTAATTCTCTGGAGAACACGGCATGGCCCAGTCCAAAAAAGCAAAAGGCAACCGTTCGCCAATAACCCGCCCCATCGCAGAGATCGGCGTGATCGGTGGCAGCGGTCTCTACTCCATGAGCGGCTTGACCGGCAGCCGCGAGATTCGCGTCAAGACCCCGTTCGGCGAGCCATCGGATGCGATTGTTGCCGGTACCTTGGAAGGGAAGCGGGTCGCTTTTCTTGCGCGCCACGGACGCGGCCACCGAATTCTGCCCTCGGAAATAAATTTTCGCGCCAACATCTACGCCATGAAGCTCCTCGGCGTCCAGCGCATCATTTCGGTCAGCGCGGTTGGCTCGCTTCAGGAGGATTTGCGCCCCGGCGAATTCCTTGTCCCCGACCAGTTCTTCGATCGCACCAAGGGCCGCGTCTCCACTTTCTTCGGCAATGGCATCGTCGCCCACGTGACCTTCGACAAGCCCACCTGCGCCCATCTCTCCAGCGTTCTCGCCAGCGCTTGCGCCTCCTGCGGCGTGCCTGTCCACCAAAACGGCACGTACGTCTGCATGGAAGGCCCGCAATTCTCCACCCTCGCCGAAGCCCATTTCCACCGCGCCATGAAATTTTCCGTCATTGGCATGACCAATGTCACGGAAGCCAAGCTCGCTCGCGAAGCCGAAATCTGCTACTCCACCATCGCCATGATCACCGACTACGATTGCTGGCACCCGGAACACGATTCGGTTACCGTCGCTACCATCATCGCCACTCTCAACCAGAACGCCACCAACGCGCAAAACGTTCTCCGCGAAGCCATCAAGACCATGCCGGCCGAGCGCCATTGCAAGTGTGGCGAGGCCCTGAAGCACGCTATCCTCACCGATCCGAAACTCGTCCCGGCGAAAACGAAAAAGAATCTTGCCGCCATCATCGGCAAGTACATTTGATTAGGAGAAGCCCGTGTCCCTGCTCGTGGTTGGTTCTGTTGCTTACGACGCCCTCGAAAGCCCTTATGGAAAGGTGGAGCGGACCCTCGGTGGCGCCGCCACCTACTTTGCGGTCTCCGCTGCCTTCTTCACCCAGGTGAATCTGGTCGCCATCGTTGGTGAGGATTTCCACGCCAAAGACGAAGCCATCTTTCGTGAGCGCGCCATCGACATCGAAGGCTTGGAACGAGCTCCCGGAAAATGTTTTTTCTGGGCCGGCCGCTACTCCGAAAACCTGAACGAGCGCGTCACTCTTGCGACCGATCTGAACGTTTTTGCCGAATTCAAGCCGCGTCTGCCGGTGAAATACCGCAATTCCAAATACGTTTTCCTGGCCAACATCGCGCCGGACCTTCAGCGCGACGTGCTTCGTCAGGTGAAGGGCATTCCCAAATTGGCGGCCATGGACACCATGAATTACTGGATCGAGCGCACCAACGCCGAGCTGCGGGAAACCCTGAAACATGTTGATATCCTGATGATCAACGACTCGGAAACGCGCCAGCTTTCCAGCGAACACAACCTCCTCCTCGCCGCGCGCCAGATTTTCAAGATGGGGCCCTCCACCCTCGTCGTGAAGCGCGGGGAATACGGCGCCATGCTGGTCGACAAAAACGGCGTGTTCTGCGTTCCGGCTTTCCCCCTTGAGGAGCCCCACGACCCCACGGGCGCGGGCGACAGCTTTGCCGGTGGATTCATGGGTTACCTCGCGAGCGTGGGAAGCCAGAGCGATGCGGCCCTTCGCCGAGCTATGGTGTACGGCTCGGTCCTCGGCAGTTTTGCCGTGGAGCGCTTCGGCCTGGAGCGCCTCCTAGCCTTGAAGAAGGCCGAGATACACGCCAGAGCACGCCACTTCGCAAAACTCACGCAATTCAAACTCTAGTTTCAGTAGAATCGGCTTAACAGGATGCGAAAAGCGTCTTTTCTTTAGGAGGCCGGGGCTTCAGCCCCGGCGTAAAGCCGCGGCAACGAATGGGCTTTAGCCCCTGAAGAAAGCCTTTCCGCAGTCTGTTAGAGCGGATATAAGCCGCCCCAGGCATGATCTCTTTTCACGATACTCTTCTTCGGCTGCTCTTTGCCGCGGCCATGGGTGCGTTCATTGGCATAGAGCGCGATCTGCGCCGCCGTCCGGCCGGCATCCGCACCAGCATGTTTGTCTGCCTGGCCACCGCTCTCTTTACGATTCTTTCCCAGCAATTGGCGCAAATGTGGGGTGACACTGGCACGACGCGCATCGCCTCCAACATCGTCCAGGGCATCGGTTTCTTGGGCGCAGGGGCGATTATCAAAGACAAAATCGGCATGATCGGAATGACTACGGCCGCCACGATTTTCGTCGAAGCGGCCATCGGCATGGCGGCTGGCGGCGGACTTTATCGCGTTGCGGGCGCGGCCACCGGCATTGTGCTCTTCGCACTCGTCGTCCTCGGCTGGGCCACTCAAAGGTTTAACCTCAAGTCCAACGTGATTCTGTTCCGCTTCACTACCAGTCAAGCGGATAGTGTCGCCGCGGAAATCCAGCGCCTCCTCGCCGGTATGCGGGTTCCCATGCGCCATTTCCGCGTGTCCATGTCCGGCGCGAATTCCATCGTCGAATTTGAAGCCGAAGTCAGCCACAATCAGGAGCTCCAGATCGTCAGCCAGCTTAATCGCCAGGGCGTAGTTACCGAACTTCTTCCCGGCAACGGTAATCACGAATGAGTCTTCCTCAAGGAGCACCGCGCAAGCCCAAAGCACTTGGCAAAGGTTCCAAGGTTGCTGTCTTTGCCCCCGCTTCTCCGGCCGAACAGCTCGACGTCACCGCAGGCCTGGCCGAATTGCGCCGCCTGGGTTACGAATTTATGCCCGTCCAGATGCCCGGCGCCCAAGGCTATTTCGCCGCCTCCGCAGAAGCTCGACGCGAAGGTTTCCTCAAGGCAGCCCGCCATCCGGATATCGCTGCGCTGATGGCCCTCCGTGGAGGCTACGGCGCGAACTACCTGCTGGACACCGACCTTTGCACGCAGTTGCATGAGCCAAAGTGTGTCATTGGCTTTAGCGACCTCACCTCGCTCCAAACCTATCTCTGGCAGATGTGTGGCTGGGTCACTTTTCACGGGCCCATGGTGGCTGCAGGCCTTAATCGCGGCGCCGATGACGCCCACGGCTACGACGAGCGGTCTTTTCTGCAAGCGGTTGGAAATTCAGACGGCGGGTGGGAAATCAATTTGTTCGGGAGAGCGCTCGTGCGCGGGGTGGCGGAGGGACGCCTGCTCGGTGGGTGTCTTACGCTGCTGCAGACCACGCTCGGGACGCCCTGGGAGATCGACACCACGGATTCGATCCTGGTCCTTGAGGATCGGGGCATGCGACCCTATCAAGTCGATCGGGCGCTCATGCATCTGAAGCAAGCAGGGAAGTTTCACGCGATCCAGGGAATCGTGCTCGGCGAATTTCCTGATTCCGAGCCCGTTGGCACAGGAAGCGCCTCGGTCCACGACGTCTGCGAACGGATTCTGCGCCCGTTGGGTGTCCCGATTGTTTTCGGCGCTGCGGTCGGTCACACGCAACGGCCTATGTTGACGCTTCCGCTCGGCGTTCAGGCCCGGCTTCTATCTTCGGGGGAAGGCAAATTGGAAATCCTGGAGCCCGCCGTGGTGCAATGAAATGGGGAATCCGCAACACAAAATGAAACACATCCACATGATTGGCATTGGCGGCTCCGCCATGGCTCCTCTCGCTGGCATGCTCCGCGAGCGGGGTTACAAAGTCACCGGCTCAGACGCCGGTGTCTATCCCCCGGCCTCCACGCTTCTCGAATCCCTCGGCATCCAGTACGCCGCCGCGTTTGACGCCAAAAATCTCACACCCGCCCCGGATTTGATTGTTGTCGGGAATGCAATCTCTCGCGGCAATGTCGAAGTCGAGGAGATGCTTGACCGCAAACTCCCGCACCGCTCGCTCCCGCAAATTCTCGAAGAGGAATTTCTCCCCGGCAAGCATTCCATCGTCGTTAGCGGTACTCACGGTAAGACCACCACGACCGCCCTGTTGGCCTGGATCTTCCACGTTGCCGGGAAGCATCCCAATTTCTTAGTTGGCGGCATCGCGGAGAATTTCGGCAAGAGCTACGGCCTCGGTGGCGGCTCCGAATTTATTCTTGAAGGCGACGAGTACGACACCGCTTACTGGGACAAAGCCGCTAAATTTCTCCACTACCATCCCGACGACCTCATCATCACTTCCGTTGAATTCGACCATGCCGACATCTACCCGGACTTCGATTCCTACCAACTGGCCTTCAAACGTCTCGTCAATTTGGTTCCGCGTCGTGGCCGCGTTGTGGTTTGGGGAGACGCGGCCGGCGGCGAAGCGCCCCGCAAAGTCACCAAAAAAGCTTTTTGCCCGGTCATCAGCTACGGTTTCGAACAGGCAAATGACTGGCTCGCCAGCGACGTCACTATCGTTGACGACGAGATGCGCTTTCACGTTCAGTACAAGGGCGAGCTTTACGGCGAATTCCTGCTTCACGCTGCGGGCCGCCACAACGTGTTGAATTCCCTCGCGGCCATCATCGTCGCGCAGGGTAGAGGCATCCGCACGGAACCCATCCAGAGAGCCCTCGCGACCTTTCAAAGCGTCAAACGTCGAATGGACGTGAAAGGGGAAATTGGCAACATCCTGGTTGTGGACGATTTTGCCCACCATCCCACGGCGATCCGCGCCACCATCGAAGCGGCTCGCCTTCGTTGGCCTGGCCGCCGCCTGTGGGCTATTCTCGAGCCTCGTTCCAATTCCATGCGCCGCCGCGTCTTCCAGGATGTGCTTCCGCAAGCGCTCGCGCTGAGCGATCGTGTCGTGCTCGGCAGCGTGCACCGTGCCGTCCAACTGAGCGACGACCAGCGTCTCGATCCGGAAAGCGTCGCAGCCGCCGTTCGCCAACTCGGCAAAGACGCGCGCGTTCTGCCCAGCGCCGATGTCATCGCGGATTTTCTCGTTGCGGAAGCGCGGCCCGGCGATTTGCTGCTGGTCATGTCCAATGGTAGCTTCGATGGGTTGTGCGAAAAGCTCCTCACGCGTCTGCAGGCCCGGCCATCCTCCTCTGAGGCGCACCCACAGTGAAACAGACGATCCGTAGGGTCCCTCTCGTCGTCGCTACGCTTGCTCTGTGCCTGCTGTTCCTTTCCGGCGGCGCCAATGCCACCATTCGCTATGAGATCTCTCTCGCCCATCCCGAACAGCATCTCTTCCACGTTTCGATGGAAGTCCCCGACGTCCACGGCGAACTAAGACTCCAGATGGCCGCCTGGAACGCGCTGTACCAAATCCGCGATTTCAGCAGCCACGTCCAGCAAGTTGAAGCCTACGCGAACGGCCAGAAAGTCGGTATCGAAAAACTCGACAAACTCACCTGGGATGTGAAAGCAAGCGGCACGATTACCGTCAAATACGCCACCTTTTGGAACGATAACGGCCCCTTCGACTCGCAACTCAATTCCGCGCACGCCTTCATCAATCCCGCCATGATCCTGATGTATGTGCCTGATCGCCGCTCGGAAAGGAGCACGATTACACTCCTTGATGTGCCTACGGTATGGAATGTCGCCTCCCCTGCACTGACTAGAATTATGTTATTTGGCACCATTCGCATGTTCGAACTGGAGGCTCCCAGCTTTGACGCGCTCGCCGACGACCCTATCGAAGTGTCCAACTTCGAAGAATTCACCATCCACGACCTCACGCCTCAAGTTCGCGTCGTGATCCACGGTGATAATTACAAACAGCACGACATCGAAAACACCCTGCGCAAAATCTGCGTGTACGAACTAAAGCTCATGGACGGCGGTCCCTACCACCAGTACACATTCATTTTCCACATCGGCAAAGCGACCGGTGGGGAAGGCGGCGGCATGGAACATGCGAATTCCACCGCCATCTCCGTGCCCTCCGGCGACTATCTAGCCATCGTTTCCGCTCACGAATTTTTCCATCTCTGGAATGTGAAACGCATCCGTCCCGCCTCCCTCGAACCAGTCGACTACACCCACGAAATGTATACCCGCGCTCTCTGGTTCGCAGAAGGCGTCACCAATACTTACGCTTCCTACACGCTGGTTCGCTCCGGCATCTGGGACAAGCGCGAGTTCTACAAGGATATTTCCGCGCAGATCACCGAACTGGAAGCCCGCCCTGCCGAGCTATGGCAGAGCGCCGAACAGTCCAGCCTCGACGCCTGGCTGGAAAAATATGCGCTCTATAACCAGCCGCAGCGCAGCGTCTCCTATTACGTCAAGGGCCAGGTCCTCGGCGTCTTGCTCGACATCCTCATTCGCGACCGCACCGACAACCAGCGAAGTCTCGACGACGTCTTGCGCGCCATGAATCACGATTTCGCCAAAGCGGGGAAGTTCTACCGCGACAGCCTCGATATCCGCCTGACGGCGGAGAAAATCACGGGAAGCTCCCTTGAGGAGTTCTTCTCCAAGTACGTCAGCGGGACTCAGCCTCTCCCCTACGCGGATCTGTTTTCGCAGGCGGGCCTCGCTCTCCAGGAAAAGGAAGCCATTCGCGCTGTTCTCGGCTTCAGCATCCAGCGCGAGCCGGATGCCCCGTGGACTGTCGCCAGCGTCGAGCCCAGCAGCAGCGCCGAAAGGAGTGGCCTTGGGGTCGGCGACGAAATTGTTCGTTGGAATAATGCCGCGCCGCCGCGCCGTCCCGAGCGCTGGGCCAGTCAGCAGAAGCCTGGAGATGAACTACATCTCCGCGTCCGCCGCGCCGGGAAAGAAGAGAACATCGAGCTGCGTCTCGGCGAGCTTCGCGAGAAGTCGTATCAGGTGATCGAAGCCGCCGGCGCCAGTGACCGCGCCAAGCGGATTCGCGATGGCCTGCTCCACGGCATAACCGACCCCATCACCGCTCAAGGCCACTAAGTCCTGCTTTACTTAAAACTGAAAACTTGTAACTTATAACTCACCGTATGTTCCGCGCTGCCTTCATGTGCGTTTTTCTCACGTTGTACATCCTCGTCGTGGGGCCGCCCTTGCTCATCTACACCTTTCTAACAAAGCATGTCGATCCGCTCTATTGGGCCGGCATCAAGGGTGTGATGTTTTTCGTGAACTGCGTGGGCGTCCGGGTTCGCGTCAAAGGTACGGAGCGCATTCCCCAGGGCACCTGCATCTTCGCCGCAAATCACACCAGTTCCGCCGATGCTCCCGCCGTTGTTGGGGCTATTCCTCGCCGGATCGCCATTCTTCTGAAGCGCTCGCTCTTCGATTGGCCCCTCGTTGGCCAGGCTTTTCAGCTCGCTCATTTCATCCCCGTTGACCGCTTCAATCGGGACTCCGCCATCGAGAGCGTCGAGAAGGCCATCGAAGCCCTTCGCAACGGCCAATCTTTTTTGATTTATCCGGAAGGTAGCCGCAGCCCTGACGGCCGTTTGCAGGATTTCAAGAAGGGAACTGCTGTCATGGCCATCAAGTCTGGTGTGCCGATCGTTCCCGTGGTCTGCTCCGGCGCTCACCGGGTGATGGAAAAGAGAAAGCTCAACATCAAACCTGGCAATATCTTGGTCGAATTCCTCGACCCCATTGATTCCACGAAATACTCGCTCGAACAAAGGGAACTGCTTCGTAACGAGCTTCACGACCGCCTCGCGGCCGGCCTTCCCCCGGATCAGCGTCCCATCGGCTTCCCCGGCGCTGCCTGATCTCTACTTCTTCCGTGCTTCCAGCTCGGTCTCCAACTGCTGCACTCTCTTCTGCAATTCTGGCAATCGGTTCAACGCCGCCATCATTTTCAGCCATTGACGGTTCTCCACCGCTGGGTATCCCGAATACAGCGCCCGCGCCGGCACATCGTTCGGCACGCCGCTCTGCGCCGTGATCACCGCGCCATCGCCAACTGTCAAATGTCCCGCGGTACCCACTTGCCCTGCCAGGATGCAGTTCTCCCCAATCTTGGTTGACCCTGCAAGTCCGACCTGTCCGCAGAGCATCGTATTGGCGCCTACCTGCGACGCATGCCCGACTAGCACTAGGTCATCGATTTTCGTTCCACGTCCGATCCGTGTCTCGCCCACGGTTGCCCGGTCGATGCAAGCATTCGCCTGCACCTCCACGTCGTCCTCCAACACTGCCGGCCCGGACTGCACCATTTTGTCCCAGGTGCCGTCCGCCCGCTTGGCAAATCCCAATCCATCTCCTCCGATGACCACGCCGTTCTGCAGGATCACCCTGTCTCCGATTCGGCAACCTTCCCGCACCACCGCATGTGCGTGCGCGAAAAAGTTCGCCCCGATCTTTGCTCCCCGGTAAATCGTCACGAAACTATGCAGCACGGCTTGCTTCCCGATCTCCACTCCATCATCGATGAAGCAATACGGTCCGATATGCGCTCTCTCGCCAATCTTCACCGTGGCCGCGATGACGGCTGTCGGATGCACTCCTGGCTCATACACCGGCGCCTCATAAAATAGCTGGATCGCGTGGGCAAACGCGAGATACGGATTCTGCGTGCGCAGAGCAGCCAGCGGTTCCAGCCCGGGTTCGCGTTGGAGACCAACGGCCTCCTCGATGAGCACTGCCGAGGCCCTTGTCGTCTTCAAGAGCCTCGAATACCGACGATTGGCAAAGAACGTCAGTTGTCCCGGCGCCGCGCGCTCGATCCCGGCCACTCCGCTGATTTCAGTTTCCGGATTTCCTTCCAGTCGGCACCCCAGCTTTTGCGCGAGTTCCTGCAGTTTCATGGAGTCAGCTCCTGCACCCAACCAAACTTCTCTCCTCTTGGGTTAATATTTGAGTTTCGCACAGCCTCAAGAGGGAAGTATAGGCAGGCATTCCGCCGATCGCTTCAGCACTCGTGCACATCGGCCCTTTTCCACTAGCGCACTTCCGGAAAACACGTAGCGATTTCAGCGTTGGTTTTTTGTTGTTGCGGCACCGAAGGTCGGAGCTTTAGTTTACCCTGAGCTTCGAAGGGCTCCGGCCCATCTCCGCTGCACACGTCTTTGTAGCGCCGGCATCCTGCCGGCTCGTGGTCCTTGTTTTTGTAGCGGCGGCTCGCCGCTGCTTTCGTCCGTGCAGCTATATCATTCATGGAAATGCCCTAAGTCTCTTGTGCCGGTTCGATTCTTTTGGCTTCCATTGGCACTTGGTAGTGCCCAGGCGGGCGATTCCCACCCATTGATCTATTCGTTGAACAGTCGTGGCTGAGCCGCCGCTGCGACCGCTGGTTTACGCCGCGCAATCCCCACCACGCCCAACACCGTCAGCTCGGTCAGGGCGGAACGCGGCACGAAGATCCGGTCCGTGTTTGAATTGAAATCCGGTGGCGTGATCTGTAGCCCATTGTCTTGGAACGCCAGCAGGTCGTTCGGAATAACACCTTCCAGGCTCTCGCCATCCTTGAACCGTAACCGAACCCACAACCCGTCCAGCTTCGGCCGGCTCAAGAAGCTCTTCCTCTCCATCTCTATGTCTTGCTTCAGGTCGCGCACAAAATAAATGGCCCGCACCTTAGCCAACGGAATCTCTTCATGCTCCCCATCCAGGGTAAGCAGATCAACGATTTCCGCCTGGCTCAATCTCGCTGGGTTCAGGTACCCCCGCAACAGCTTCCTTTCCAGAAGCTCGATGACCACTTTCTTATGGGTAGAGGCTGGAGGTTTTATCTTCAAACTGAAATTATCCGTCGCGGGCCACGAAACCATTGCGCAAAGCTGCTGAGATATGTTATGTTAAGCAAGTTTTTCCTGTCAACCTATTGTTTTTACTGGGGTTAGGTCCCTGAGGGCCGCCTTGACCGAAAAGAAACAAATCCTTAAGTTTGCCTCGATCATTTCTCTGGTCACGGTTGTCAGCCGGGTTCTCGGTTATGTTCGTGACCAGCGCATCTCGTTCCTTCTCGGCACCACCCTCACAGCAGACGCTTTTGTCCTTGCCTATCGCATCCCTAACCTCGTCCGCCGTCTCATCGGGGAAGGCACCGTCGCCGCCTCCTTCATTCCCGTCTTCACCACCTACATGCGCGACACTTCTTCCGAAGAGCTCTGGGGCTTCGCCAATCGCCTGTTTTGGACCCTCGCCCTCGTTCTTGCTGTTGTCACCGTTCTTGGCGTAATTTTTTCGCCCGCCGTCATCCAGACATTTTCTTCGTCTCAGGGGAGGGAACCCAGTTGGGCCGAAGCGGTCACCCTGAATCGCATCATCTTTCCCTACATCTTCTTCGCCGGTCTCGCCGCTCTGGGCATGGGCATTCTCAACTCCTTCCACAATTTTGCCCTGCCCGCTTCCACCACCGTTCTCCTCAACCTCTCCATCATCGTCTTCTCGACCGCCATGGTCTGGCGTTACTTCCAGAGCCCGGCCATCTCCCTTGCCGTGGGCGTCCTAGTCGGCGGCGCTCTTCAGTTTCTGATTCTTGTGCCCCAGTTGGTTCGCCGGGGCATGCGTTTCGATTTCGGCATTTCCTTTGGCCACCCCGGCATCCGAAGTGTCGCGCGCCTGCTGTTCCCCCGCTTCTTTGGGATGGGTGTGGCCCAGCTCAATATTTTCGTGGATACATTCTTCGCCGGCGCAGCCCGCATGCCCCGCGGCAGTCTCGCGGCGCTCTACGTCTCCGACCGTGTCATGGAGCTTGTGCTCGGGGGCTACGCCATCGCTGTTGCCACCGCTATCCTGCCCATGATGTCGCATTATGCCGCCGCCAACGACTACGAGGGCCTGAAGCGCACCCTTACCTTTGCTGTTCGTATCGTCGCCTACATCACCATCCCCGCTGCCGTCGGCCTGATGATTCTTCGCGAGCCCATCATCCGTATGCTCTTCCAGCACGGCAAATTCGTCGCTGAATCCACCCGCCTCACCGCTCGCCCGTTGCTCTACTTCGCTGCCGGCATACCCGCTCTCGCTTGCGTCAAGCTCATTGTGCCCGCGTTTTATTCCGCGCGCGACACGAAAACCCCCGTCATTGTCGCCATCATCTCTTTCTTCCTGAACATCGTCCTCAACGTCATCTTCCTCCATTTTCTCTTCCGGCGTTTTCAGAATGGCGGCCCGGCGCTCGCCACGGTTCTTGCCACTCTGTTCGACTTTTTCGCACTCTTCTTTATCTTCCGTATGCGCTACGGCGCTCTTGGTACCTTGGAAATCTTTCGATCCATCGGCAAGATTACTCTGTGCTCCGCCCTCATGGGCGTGGGCTGCATGACCGGCAATCACTACGCCAATTTCACGCTGCAATCGGCGTTCTTCACCCAGTTGCTGGTGTTCTTTGCGCTGGTCGGCGGCGCAACGCTTCTCTACATCGGCCTCACCTGGCTCTTCCGCTGCCCGGAGATCGAGGAAGTCTACGGCATCGCCACGCGCCGGGAGACCGCCGAAGAATTGGTAGGTTTCTGATGGAAATCGCTGCGGCCATCACTTCCTTCCTCACCCACGTGCGCGTGGAGAAAGGCCTTTCCGCAAACACGGTCACTGCGTATCGCCGCGATCTGCTCAAGTTCGAGGCCTTTGCAAAAAAGCGCAAACTTTCTCTCCAAACGATTCGCCGCGACGATTTGGTGGACTTCCTCGCCAGTCTGTACCGCCAGAAGCTCGAAAGCCGGACCGTGGCTCGTCATCTCGTCACGCTTCGCAATTTTTTCCGCTTTGCCCAGGTTCAGGAGCTGATCTCCGAAGACCCTTCGCTGAATCTCGAATCGCCTAAAATCCGCCGCTCTCTCCCTGACTATCTCCGTCTTGAAGAGGTCGAAAAACTTCTCGCTCAGCCCGACGAGAAAACCGCTATCGGCCTCCGCGACCGTGCCATGTTGGAAGTCCTCTATTCCAGCGGGCTTCGTGTTTCCGAGCTGATCGGCCTGCGGGTCATGGATCTCAACCGTTCCGCGGGTTACGTCCGCTGCATCGGCAAAGGCGACAAGGAACGCGTCGTCCCAGTCGGCAAGAAGGCCATGTCACTGGTCGAACGCTACCTCCGCGATGCGCGCCCGAAGCTTCTGGGCAAGGATCAACCCTCCAACTCGCCCACCCTTTTTCTGAACCGCCGCGGCGGCGGCTTCAGCCGTGTCGGTGTCTGGAAGATTCTCTCGGCCTACGGCCGGCAAGCGGGTTTGCGTGTGGCCCTCACCCCCCACATGCTCCGCCACAGTTTCGCCACGCATCTCCTCGAGGGCGGCGCCGATCTCCGCTCCGTCCAGTTGATGCTCGGGCATAGCGACATTTCTACGACGCAAATCTATACCCACGTTGTGGAGGAACGCCTGAAGCAGGTTTATAAGGCGCATCACCCGCGCGCCTAGTGCCGTTCCAACTGGGATGGCCTGGATTGACTGGCTCCGCGCCGTTGGTTGTCGAGCAACCGGCAAGTGTTCGAACGGCAGGCAAAGTTGGGGCGTTGCTAGCGCCGGGGAAGGGAATTCATCGTGGTTGCGGCTCAGCTGCATGGTCCGCCCACCGTAATGTGAAAGGAGCGCAATGCCTGATTACATGTTCTTACTCGAAAGCCGCCTCTCCCCTGAGCAGCGCGCCGCCATGCTCCGTGTCCAGGAATTGGCCTCTGCCATGGGATTCAATATCTATTTGACCGGTGGCACGGTTCGCGATCTCATTACCGGCGCAACCCTGCGGGACCTCGATTTCGCTGTGGAAGGCAATCCTTCGAAAATGGCCCGCGAACTGGAAAAGGGCGGCGCCAAAGTTTTGGTCGAGGATGAGAAGCTGCGCCACATCGAAATCCTGTTTTCCGGCGATGTGGAGGGCAGTCTCTCCGCCGCGCGCGATGAATACTATGTTCGTCCGGGCACGCGGCCGGAGATTCGCTGGTCCACCATCATGGAGGACCTGCGCCGCCGCGATTTCTCCCTCAACGCCATCGCCATCTCCCTCAACCCTGCCTCGCGCGGCCTGCTCCTCGATCCTACCAACGGCCTCTCGGACATCGAGCACGGCGAAGTCCGGGCTCTCACCATCCACAGTTTCACGAACCAGCCCGTTCGCCTCCTCCGCGCCCTCCGTTTCGCCGCCCGCATGGGCTTCAAAACGGAATCGCGCACCCAGGAGTGGTTCAACCTCGCCATCGAGCGCGAGCTCCAACACACCATCACTCCCGAAGACGCCGGGCACGAACTTCGCGCCCTTGCCAGGGAGGAGCGTCCGCACCTCATTTTGAAAGCGTGGCATGAACAGGGCCTTCTGGAACTCGTTTATCCGCTGCTTGCCAGGAAGCATCCTGACTACGATGCGATTTCGCACCTCCTCAAGGTGCGCGATGAGCTATTCATGGCTGGTTTCCGGCCCCGCCTTGCTACCCCCATGATGTTGGCGATCCTCGGCCATCTGAAGGACCGTGAGATCGGTCATTTGCTTTCCAAATTGGGTTTCCGCGCGGCCGAAATCGACGTCATCGGAACCTTCCCCCGGCAAGCTCTCGCCATTCAGAAAGATCTCGCCGGCAAAAAGACCAAGACCCCGGTTGACGCCTATCACTTCATCGAAAAGCTGCCCATGGAGGTTATCGCCTACCTCCTCGCGGAATCCAACAACTCTGCCGCCGTTTCCAAGCTGAAGGCCTATCTCAACAAATGGCGCCCCATCCGCCAGACTCGGCCGATCGTTGTCACCGAGCTCGAAGCTCTCGGCATGCCTCGTGGCCCCCAATTCGATCGCGTCATCAACGAGGTTTTCGCCGCGCAGCTCTATGGCCGCGGCAAAACCCCTGAAGAGCGCGAGAAGATGCTTCGCAAGCTCTCGGGCATCAAGGAAGCTCGGACGAAAAAGGAAAAAGAAAGGAAGCCCGCCAAGACTCGAGAGAAACACGCTGCCAAAGAAGAGGCCAAAGCCGGAATAAAAGCCGCCGCTGAGAGGAAAAAAGCTAAAAAGTAGCTCCAGCCTCTCGTGGCGAGGCGCGCTGTTCTGCCTTCCACAAGCGCGAATGAACTATTCTGGCGCGGCAATTTTCTTGCGTTCACAAAATGTCCACAATCCCGTTCGCAATTCTCCGCGCCCCGATTTACAATGAAGCTCCATGGGGAATCCGCAGTTTGTTCACTTGCACGTCCACACCGACTTTAGCCTTCTTGACGGGGCGTGCGAAACTTCCGAACTTCTCGACGAGGCCTCTCGCCAGAAAATGCCCGCCGTGGCCATCACCGACCACGGCAACCTTTTCGCCGCTGCCAATTTCTTCCATGAAGCCAGCAAGCGCGACGTCAAACCCATCATCGGCTGTGAGGTTTACGTCGCCAAGGGCAGTCGCCTCGACCGCGGCGAAAAAGCCGGCGCCGCCGACGCCCGAGACGACTTCGAGCCCGGCACGCGCGGCAGCAACCACCTCGTGCTCCTCTGTGAATCCCTCGAAGGCTATCGCAACCTGATCAAGCTCGTTTCCGCCGGTTATCTCGAAGGCTTCTATTACAAACCGCGCATCGACTACGAACTCTTGAGCAAGCACTCCAAGGGTCTCATCGCTCTCTCGGCTTGTCTTCGCGGTCCGGTCACCGAATGTATTGTCGAGGAGAAATTCGATCGCGCCCGCGAGAACGCCTATCGCCTGCGCGATATCTTCGGCAAAAGCAATTTCTTCCTCGAAATTCAGGACCAGGGCCTGGAAATCGAAAAGGGCGTCAACAGGGGACTCCTCCGTCTTTCCGAGGAAACCGGCATTCCCCTCGTGGCCACCAACGATTGCCACTACATCCACCACGAAGACGCTCATGCTCAGGAGGTCTTGCTCTGCATTCAGACCGGCAAGACCATGAGCGACCCCCATCGCATGAAGTTCGCCACCGACCAGTTCTACTTCAAGACCGCGCAAGAGATGGCCCAGGTGTTCCGCGAAGTCCCGGATGCCGTGTCCCGCACGCTCGATATCGCGGCGCGCTGCAACGTGAAGATCGAGCGAATCCCCAATGCGCTTCCCGAGTTCAAGGTCCCTCAAGGCCACACCCCCGGGAGCTATTTTGAAGCAGTAACACGCGAGGGTTTCGCCCAGCGTCTCCCGCACCTGGAACGCTTGGCCAAGCAGAACCTCCTCCGGAACCCGCTCACCGAGTACGAGCGCCGTCTCACCTCCGAAATCGAAATGATCAAGCAGATGCATTATGAGGGCTACTTCCTGATCGTTTGGGATTTCATCCACTACGCCCGCGCGCAGGAAGTGCCCGTCGGCCCCGGCCGGGGTTCGGCGGCAGGCAGTCTCGTCAGCTACGCCCTCCGCATCACCGACGTCGATCCGCTGCAGTACAACCTCCTCTTCGAGCGCTTCCTCAATCCCGCGCGCGTCTCCATGCCGGATATCGACATCGACTTTTGCATGCGGCGCCGCGGCGAACTTATCGACTACGTCACCCGCAAATACGGCCGCGAAAACGTATCCCAGATCATCACCTTCGGCACCATGGCCGCCAAAGCCGCCATTAAAGACGTAGGCCGCGCGATGGACATTCCCTATGGCGAGGTGGATCGCCTTGCCAAGCTCGTTCCCACCACCCTCGGCATCGAGCTGAAAACCGCCCTCGAAGCATCCCCGCAACTCAAGGCCGCCATCGAAAGCGACGATAGGCTCAAAGACCTCATGAAGGTCGCCCTTCGCCTCGAAGGCCTCGCTCGTCACGCCTCCACGCACGCCGCCGGCGTCGTCATCTCTCCGCAGCCTCTCACCGAGCTTCTTCCCGTCTACAAAACCAACCGCGATGAAATCACCACCCAGTACGACATGAACGCTCTCGAGCGTATTGGCCTCCTCAAGATGGATTTCCTCGGCCTGACCACGCTCACTGTTCTCCACGACGCGGTCAAGATGGTGCAGCAGAACCGCGGCGTCCACCTCGATCTCGACAGCCTTCCGTTGGACGACGAACTCACGTACAAGCTCTTCTCCCGCGGCGATACCACCGCCATCTTCCAGTTCGAATCCCACGGCATGCGCGATATCCTTCGCCGCTATCAGCCCTCGCGCATTGAGGATCTCACCGCGCTCAACGCTCTCTACCGTCCTGGCCCCATTCAGGGCGGCATGATCGACGACTTCATCAACCGCAAGCAGGGCAAAACCAAGGTCAGCTACGAACTTCCCCAGCTCAAGGACATCCTCGAAGAAACCTACGGCGTCATCCTCTACCAGGAACAGGTCATGCAGATTGCCAACCGCCTGGCTAGTTTCTCCCTCGGCGAAGCCGACATTCTTCGCCGCGCCATGGGCAAAAAGAAAAAAGAGGAAATGGCCGCCCAGCGCGCCAAGTTCCTCGCCGGCTGCGCGACCAACAAAATTCCGGAAAAGAGAGCCGAACGCATCTTCAACCTGATGGAAGAGTTCGCCGGCTACGGTTTCAATAAGTCGCACTCCTGCGCTTATGCGCTCCTCGCCTATCAGACTGCATTTCTCAAAACCCACTATCCGGTCGAATTCATGGCCGCGCTTCTCACCTCCGAAACCGGCAACACGGAAAAGATCGTCAAGTACATAAACGAAGCCCGCGGTATGGCCATTCCCATCCTTCCGCCCGACGTCAACGAGAGCGATCTCTTCTTCACCCCCGTTGCCGATTCCATTCGTTTCGGCATGGCCGCCATCAAGAACGTCGGTGAGAATACCGCCAAGGCCATTCGCGAATCGCGCCTCAGCCAGGGCGAGTTCCAGTCCCTCTACGACTTCTGCGAGCGCATCGAATCCCGTTTTCTTAACAAACGCGTCTTCGAGAGCCTCATCAAGTCCGGCGCCATGGACTCCCTCGGTCCCCGCGAAGCCATGCTTGCTTCTGTGGACGACGCCATCGCTGCCATCCAGCGCGCGACTCGCGCCCGGGACTCCGGCCAGCATGGCCTTTTCTTCGGCGGCGCCAGCACCGAAGCCAAGGTCCACTTTGAACTCCGTGATGCCGCGCCGTGGAGTGAAGAAGAGCGCCTTGCCAGTGAATACGCGATGCTTGGCTTTTACGTCTCCGGCCACCCGCTGGAAAAATATGTCTCGGGCCTCAAGGAACTTGGTGCTCTCTCGCTCGAGCAAGTGGAAGGTCAGCACAGTGGCAAGGAGATTACCGTTGCCGGCCTCATTGTCGGCACGCGCCCGATGCGCTCCAAAAAGGGCGCTCGCTGGGCCATCTTCACCCTGCAAGATATGACCGGTGTCCAGGAACTCCTCGCGTTTCCGGAAAGCTTCGCTCGTTTGGAAAGTGTCCTCAAGCCCGGCGCGCCGCTACTCCTTAAAGTTCGCGTTCAGGTCGAAGAGGCTGGCACTCGCCTCTCCCTGCAGGAAGCGCGCCGCCTGGACGCCGGCGCCGACTCCGCCGGCCCTTCCGAATTCCGAGTCCGGCTGGACTTGCAGCGCCTCAACGAGGAATCTCTACTGCAACTGGAAGAGCTCTTCGCCAAGGCTGCCGGCCCCAGCACTGTTGTCTTTGAGCTCATGGCCCACGATGGCACTACTGCTATTGTCCCATCTCAGCGTAAGATACGAGTCACGCCTGACTTCGTCTCCGCTCTCGAGCAAATCTGCGGCGACGAGGGAATTCCGAGGATTTCTTAATGTGCGCAGCAGCGAATAAAGACAAGAAGGGCACGCACACGCTGGATCGGCAGAAGGAGATCGAGCGTCTGGAAAAAGATGTCGAGGAATTGCGCCGCCTCGCCGTCGAGACCGATGACGGTACCGCCGAACTCGAGCGCCTCAAGAAAGAAGTGCTCGAACTTCGCGGCGAATTCTATGCGCATCTCGGTCCGTGGCAGCGCGCCCAAATCACCCGGCACCCGCAGCGTCCCCATACACTCGACTGGATCAACCTGATGTTCACGGACTTCATCGAACTTCACGGCGACCGCGCTTTTGCCGACGACAAGGCTCTCGTTGCTGGACTGGCCAAATTTCGTGGCCGTCCCGTCGCCGTCATCGGCCAGCAGAAGGGAAGAGACACCAAGCAGCGCGTCATCCGCAATTTTGGCCAGCCCAAGCCCGAAGGCTACCGCAAGGCTCTCCGCGTCATGCAGCTCGCCGCAAAATTCGGACGCCCCGTCCTGACCTTCATCGACACTCCCGGCGCGTATCCCGGTATTGACGCCGAAGAGCGCGGACAGGGCGAAGCGATCGCGCGCAATCTCCGGGAAATGGCCCGTCTGCCCGTCCCCGTGATCGTGACCGTCACCGGCGAAGGCGGTTCCGGCGGCGCGCTTGCCATCGCCGTTGGTGATCGTGTCAACATCCTCGAAAACGGGTTCTACTCCGTGATCTCTCCCGAAGGTTGCGCGTCGATCGTCTGGCGTGACTCCACGAAAGCGGAAACCGCTGCCATCGCCATGAAAATCATGGCCTCCGATCTTCGGGAACTCGGCATCATTGACGAAATCATTCCCGAGCCCGCTGGCGGCGCCCACAGTGACTATGAGGGTGCGGCCAAACTTCTCGGCGACGTCCTCGAGCGCCAACTGCTCGCCCTCTCCAGTCACTCCCCGCGCCAACTCGTCCAAACCCGCTACGAGAAGTTCCGCCACATGTGCCAGTTCTTCGATCTCGGCGCCTGATCCCACCAGTGCCGCGTTTTGAGCGACTTGTCATCTTGAGCGCACCCTTTCCACGAAGGATCTCGACGCAATCGGCAAGCCCGATTAAATGGTGTCCGGCGATTCACGACCAACTCCTGACTCCCGACTCCCGACTGCCGTCAACCCCCGTACCACATTCGCTACCTGCTCTTCATCCTCTAGTTGTCCCTCCCTCATGCCCGAATTACTCTGAAAGTGCAGCGCGCGGCCCCAATGCTCCGGAAATCTCACTCTGCAGCGTTTGCAAAGGACATAGCCTGACCATGTCGGAACCCTTTCGTCCGTACGAAAAGCTCGTAGAGATCACCATCATGGGGAGGAAATTCCAAGTTCCCGAGCGTAATTCCTTGCTCCGCTGCTTCCAATTCATCAGCCCGGAGACCGTTCCCTATGGCCGCTTCTGCTGGAATCAGGATTGCCAATACTGCCGGGTCACCTGTCAGCTTCCCGATGACGACGAGCCCCGGGAGATGATCTCCTGCAAGTTCATTGTCATGCCGGGCATGGAAATCACCGATATGAGCCAGGAACTGAAGTGGTGCCTCCGTTCCAAGCTGCCCATGCGCGCCACCGCCAGCAAGTAGCCATCTTTCGAATAGAACCTGAAGGGTCTTGGACCAGCGCCAACTTGTAGTTCCCGCGTGCCTCCCGCCAATTGCCTCTCCGCTGGCGTTGTTCTACGATCATCTTCAGGCATGGCACAACCCATTCTTCTCCCCTGCGACGGCTGTGGACAACTCGCTGACCCACAGCACATCGCTCGCCGCCTGCAACGCCTGGCTTGGGCCACACGGTACCGCCCGGTTCACATCCAGGCGCTCCTCCTCGGTGGGATTGCTCCTAAACTCGACTCCAATTTTCTCTACGCGCCCCACACCCTTTTCCAGGGCGAAGCCGGCACGATCCTCCATGCAGCCCAAATCTTCACGGAAGGGAAGTCCCCGGAAATCGTCCTTGCCGAATTCCAGAAGCTTGGCCTCATGCTCACCCACATTTTGGAATGCCCGCTCGAAGACGGTGTCTCCGCAGCGCAGGCTCGCGAATTGCTCGAAAAGCAGCTTCCCTCCACGGTCGCGCGCATTCGACGTTCCTTCAAACCCAAGCGCCTCCTGCTAATCTCCGCCGATCTGCAACAACTGGCGGACAAATTGCATTGAACAAACTTGGATTGCCCGGTGTTGCCTTCACGCGCTGGGGTTTTTCTTTGCTCGCCAGCCCCTGCCGAGACCGATTTTCAGGCCTTCCGAGAGGCCTTGGCTGGCTCTGATGCGCAAGCCGGCTAACCTAGGCCATGTGACTAAGGTCACTGCGGTTGGTGACAAAAGAACTAAAACTACAGCTCGTACCTACAGGCTCCCCGGTATGTTACTATTTCGGGTGGAACAGACTGTATAGAGGGTGTTTAGTGCAGAGTCGCGCAAAGTTTGGCGTGGGCATCTCCGTAATCGTAATCGCGTTGGCCTTCCTGGCTTGGCTGGGCTACGGCGAAAGCAAGACCTACTACCACACCATCGCCGAATATCAAACCCTGCAAGGTTCGGCCCGCAACCATCGCATGCGAATTTCCGGGAATGTGGCTCCCGGCAGCATTCGCCACCTCCCAGGACGCGTGGAATTCGTCCTGGAAGAGGAGGGGAAGACTCTTCCCGTCAGCTACGTCGGCAGTGATCCTCTTCCGGATACCTTTGTGGACAAATCTCAGGCCCTTGTTGAGGGCCGTCCTTCGGCGGATGGCAAATTCGTGGCGGAACATGTTCAGGCGAAGTGCGCGTCCAAGTACGAAGCTGCACCCGGTGGCGATCGGCCTGCTCCCGCCAGCATGACGCAACAAAGCCGCATGTAAGGCGCCCAGTTCATCTAGTGCCGTAGCGACTATTTAGGCCAAAACTAGAATCCGGTCAGCGAGCTGACCACGCGCTAGGGAAAATTTGAACGGTGCTAGTCTCGGGGGAGGGCGGAAGATTTATGGATGTATTTGGCAGTTTTTCGCTTCTGCTCGCATTCGTGTGCGCGGTCTATGCCTTTGTCGGAGGCATCGCCGCGATCAAAACGCGGCATCCCCTCCTCGTCAAGAGCACACGTCAGGCGGGCATAGCCACCTGCGTCCTGATTTTTCTGGCCACCATCAGCCTCGAGTATCTCTTCTTCACGGATAACTTCTCAATAGCCTATGTGGTTTCCCACTCCAACCGCGATCTCTCCACTTTCTACAAAGTTGCCGCTCTCTGGGCCGGCCAGGAAGGTTCGCTACTGTTCTGGAGCACGCTGCTCTCCGTCTACGTCCTTTCTGTCCTCATCGCTTACCGCAACAAGAACGGCGAGCTGATGCCCTATGTCGGTGTCATTCTCGCCGGCGTGCAGATTTTCTTTCTCACCCTCAATAACTTCGTCGAGAATCCCTTCAAAACGCTCGCTACCGTCAACGCCAGCGGCGTCCTCGAACCATTCACTCGCATGGACGGCAACGGCCTCAATCCCTTGCTCCAGTATCCGGAAATGGTAATCCATCCGCCGAACCTCTATTCCGGCTACACCGGCTTCACCATTCCCTTTGCCTTTGCTCTCGCCGCCTTGCTCGCGCGATATCCTGGCGAAAAGTGGATTCACCTGACCCGCAAGTGGACCATGGTTGCTTGGTGCTTTCAGTCTCTCGGGATTCTCCTCGGCGCCCACTGGGCCTATGCCGTTCTTGGTTGGGGAGGCTATTGGGGCTGGGACCCGGTCGAAAACGCTTCCCTTCTTCCTTGGCTATCGGGCACGGCCTTCCTTCACTCCGTCATGATGCAGGAAAAACGCGGCATGATGAAGGTTTGGAACGTCTGGCTGGTCTTTTCCACCTTCCTGCTCTGCATACTCGGCACGTTCCTTACCCGCAGCGGCGTCGTCAGTTCCGTGCATGCGTTTGCGAACTCGCAGATCGGCTCGTGGTTTGTAGGCTTCATCATCTTGACCATCCTCGTTTGCTTCATCGCATATTTTAAGAATCGCGACTACCTCAAAAGCGAAAACATGCTCGATTCCCTGGTCTCTCGGGAATCCAGCTTTCTTTTCAACAATCTCCTTTTCCTGGTCGCGTGCATTGCTGTTCTCTCCGGCACGCTCTTCCCGGTCTTTTCCGAATGGTTCACCAGTAGCCGCATCAGCGTTGGCGCGCCTTTCTTCAACAAGGTCATGATCCCCATCGGCCTCGCAATTCTATTCCTCACCGGTGTTGGTCCCTTGCTCGCCTGGCGCAAGACCTCCATGGAGAGCCTGAAGCGGAACTTCGGCTGGCCGCAGATCGTCGGCATCCTTTCCGGTGTCGCTGCCTTTGTGCTCGGCTACCGCGATGGCGCTTCGACGCTCTGCCTGTTCCTCTGCGGCTTCGTCACCTGGACTATCGTCATGGAGTTCTATCGCGGCGCCAAGGTGATCGCTGCTCGCACCGGCATGAGCATGATGATGTCCGCGCACGAACTGGCTATGCGCAACACCCGCCGTTATGGCGGTTACGTGGTTCACTTCGGCATGGTTCTCGTCTTCATCGGACTGGCTGGCGCGGCCTTCAACACCGATGTCCAGAAGGCCATGAATATTGGCGACTCCATGAAGCTCGGCCCGTACACCCTGGTCCTGCAGAGTGCGGACACCAAGGTGGAAAAGAATTACACCGCTCAGCGCATGATCGTCGAGGTCCTGAAGGGCAACCGGCAGATCATGCTGCTCTATCCCGAGAAGCGCCAATTTCAGGGCACCGAGCAGGGCGCCGGCACCATGGTCGCCATTTACTCCACGCTCCGCGAAGATCTCTATGTCGTCTACGCCGGTATGGATCCGGACGCCAACGTGCCCGTCATCCATGCGTTCTTGAACCCGCTCGTGAAATGGATTTGGCTCGGTGGTGTATGGGTGGTCATGGGCACGCTCCTCGCATTGATGCCCAATCGTCGTGCGGCTCTGGTTGTGGCCGTTGCGGCCGAGCCGGTTGTTACTCCGGGTGCGCCGGCTCTGAGTCCCACGACCACTTTGCGAGAAGGCCATGATTAATCGCCATTCCTCTATCGTTTCTCATACAAGCCGAGCTCCTCAGGCTGTCAAAAAAAGCTCCTTGTCATTCCGAGCGAAGCGAGGAATCTGCTTTCCACATTCCACCCTCACGCGAATTTCATTTTTGGCTGTTCTGGTCGTCCTCGCTTTCGGATCCTTCTGGGCTGCCCAGGTTGCGGCGCAATCCGATCGCGCCAAGCAGATCGGCACGCACCTGAAATGCATGTGCCGCGGTTGCGATATGAGCATAAGTACCTGCGCCCATCCCGGGGGCGCTTTCTCCGGACCGTGCGACACCGCCAAGGCCATGCTGAAGGAAGTCGATGAGCATCTCGCCAAAGGCGAATCCGAGCAGCAAATCATTGACGGGTTTGTTGCCGAATACGGCTCCGTCGTGTACATGGAGCCTCCAAAGAAGGGTTTCGGACTGGTTGCCTGGCTAATGCCCGTTTTGTATTCGGTCGTCGGCTTGGCGCTGCTGGTTCTCGTTGTCCGAAAGATGCGCGAGCGCCAAATTGCCGCTGCTCCGCCGGCCCCAAGCGTTCACACTGAGGCTTTGGAACGAGCCCGCGCTCAAGCTGCGCGCGAAACAGAGGACTAACACGATGTTCTCCTTTCTTCAGCTTCCGATCCTAAGTGGCGTGCCCGATTGGGCCGTCCTCGGCGCTTGTTTCGCCCTCGCTGTGGCCGTCTTTCTCTTCGTCTTCTACATCCAGCCCGACGCTTCCGATCTCGCGCCACATCGCACCAAGCTCGATCAGCTTCTCGAACGTCGCGACACGATCTATGATAATCTTCGGGACCTGAAGTTCGAGCATCGCGCCGGCAAGTATTCCGAAGGCGATTACGAACTCATGAAAACTTCCCTCGAAAACGAGGCGGCTCTCGTCCTCACCGAAATCGAGCAGGTTACCGAATCCCAGGTGCGGCGACCCCATGCGGTCCGCCCCGCAGCTACCGAGCGGAGCGCTCGATGAAGGCGATCGGTCCGCGCATACTTCCCACAATACTCACCACACTGTTCCTCGCCGCCGCCGCTCAAGCCGGCACGCTCAGCGGCACGGTCATCAACCGCACCACCGGCAAGCCCGCTCCCAACGTTGATCTCGACCTCCTGAGTCCTACCGCGGGCATGGCCGAACTGGCCACCGCCAAAAGCGACGCCCAAGGCCATTTCTCGGTAACGAAAGATAACATCGGCACGGCCCCCATCCTCATCCGGGCCACCTATCACGACATTAGTTTCAACACTTTTGCTCCTCTTGGGCGCCCCGAAGTCGAAGTCGAAATCTACGAAATCTCCAAAGATCCCAAGACCATCTCCGTGGCATCCCATGTGGTGATCTTTCAACCCGAGGGTGACAAACTCGTTGGCGCCGAAGAGTACTCTGTTCAGAACTCATCGCAACCCCCCTTCGCTTTCTTTCGCAGCGAAGGCAATTTCGATTTTGCGATTCCGGAGAAGGGCAATCTCGGCCAGGTAACCACAACCACGGAGATGGGCATGGCCGTCTCGCAAGCTTCCATCGACAAAGGCAAGGGTCGTTATGCCATCGCCTATCCTTTTCGCCCCGGCCAGACCAACGTGCGCCTTTCGTACGAACTGCCCTACACCAACAATTCCGCCACGCTCAAATTACCTGCCGCCTATGCCGGGGTGAAGCTGCTCCTCGTGGTTCCTCCAGGCGTGACCCTTACCGGTGACGGTTTGTCCTCCGCCGGCCAGGAACAGGGCATGATGGTTTACACCCGCGAGCCCCTGCCCGCAAAAAGCGTCCTCTCCGTCAGCCTCTCTGGCGTCGGCTCGCCTCAGCCTGCTGGCGGCGGCCAAGGTCAAGAGGCAGCTCAGGAAGGGAACTCCCGCACGCAAGGCCCCGAAGTCATCGCTGCTCCAAGCCGTCTGGACGATTTTAAGTGGTACCTCTGCGCTGCCCTCGCCGCTCTCTTTGCCATGGGTGCAATTCTGCTGACCCGCAAACAGGTTGTCGTTGCTTCCGCTGAGGACGAAGACGTCGCGCCTCCTCCCGCAAAAGCCCCCAAGCCCGCCCCTCTGGCAAAAGCAAAAAAAACGCCGGCACCCGCAGCACTTGCTCCGAATGTGGCCTCGGCGGTCGATCAGCAAGTGAGCGTCAGCATGGATTCGCTCAAAGACCGGATTTTCCGCCTGGAACTCCGCCGCCAGGCTGGTACGATTTCCGAGGAAGATTACGCTCGCGAAAAGGCCCAGGTCGACCAGCTTCTTCGCGACCTCGTGAAGGGCTAAGGTCGGTAGCGTGCGCATCTTGCCGGCTCTCGGGTCTCCTTCATGTTAGGCTGGCTTTCATGCCAGGGCTCTTGGGTTTGTAGTGGCCGACCTTTAGGTCGGTTCTTGGGTTTCTCTTGGGTTTCTCTTGGGTTTCTCTTGGGTTTCTCTTGGGTTTATTTTTCTCTTTGGGAGCCCGGCGCTTTAGCCCCTGAAGAAAGTGTTTACTGTTCGCTCCAAGGGAAAATGGGATTCGTCCGGCAACCTAGGGCGCTACCAGAAAAATTGTCGTGACTTCGCTGACGTTACCTCCAACCGGACTGCGCTTCGAGAACATCGATAAACGCTTTGGCGGGCTCTTCGCTCTCCGTCGTGTCTCGCTCGAAATCGCGCCCGGCGAATGTGTCGTCCTTGCCGGCCGCAACGGCTCCGGCAAGACCACTCTGCTTCGCATTGCCGCCCGGATCGTTCGCCCGACGGCAGGGAAGCTGTCCTTCCCCGGCGCCTCCACGGAATCCTCCGGCAATGGCCGTCCGGGTTACGTTGCCCACGCCACCATGGTCTACGACGAGCTTTCCGCCGAAGAAAATCTCGTCCTTTTTGCCAAACTCCAAAACGTCCCACGGCCCGCCGCCCGGGCCGAAGAACTCCTCCGCGAAGTCGGACTCTACGAGCGCCGCGGCTCACTTATACGCACGTTTTCTCGCGGCATGCGCCAGCGCATTGCCATTGCGCGCGCTCTGGTCCACCGCCCCTCCGTGCTGCTCTTCGACGAGCCCGCCACGGGGCTCGACCCTCTCGGCATTTCCTGGCTCGCCAAGACTCTTGGCGAAATCAACCGCTCCGGCTGCACCGTCATCATGAGCCTGCATGGCGAATCCGAAATTTCCGCGCTCGCCACGCGCGCCGTCCAACTCGATGCCGGTTCCGTTGTGGCTGACACCAAGTCCGGTGCTTCGCTTCACTCCATCCTCACCTTCGGAGGCGCCTGAACCCTCGCTATGAACCTCCTCTCCGACACCGCCACCCTCCTCGGCAAAGAGCTGCGCACCGAATTCCGTTCTCGCGAGCTCCTGACCACCACCGTCGTTTTCATCCTTGTTGTGCTCATCCTCTTCAGCTTTGCCATCAGCCCCACCGCCGAAGAGTCCCGCGAATTTGGCCCCGGCCTTCTTTGGCTGGCGATTCTTTTCGCCGCTTCGCTCATGCTTCAGCCCTGCTTTCTCCGCGAGCAGATGAACGACACGCTCAGCTCCCTCCGTCTCGCCGTTAGCGATCCCTTCGCCATCTTCCTCGCCAAGCTCATTGCCAACACGCTCTTCCTTCTCCTCACCGAAGTCCTCATGCTCCCGCTCTTCGCCGTTTTCTACAACGTCCCCATCCTTCCGCAGCTCCACTACCTCCTTCTGGTCCTGTTCCTCGGCAGCCTCGGCATTTCTATTGTTGGCACCGCGCTCTCCGCCATTTCCGCGCAAGCCCGCATGCGCGAATTGCTTCTGCCGCTCCTGCTGCTCCCGCTGCTCACTCCCATTCTCGTCGTTAGCGCCACCGTCAGCGCCAGCTTGCTGGACCGCGAACCCGTTGTCCTGTGGAAGGGGATAGGCTTCCTCGTCGTTTTCGACTTGGTTTTTTTGACGGCGCTATGGCTTTTCGGCGAATATCTTCTGGAGGAATAATTCACGTTGACGAAACGCATCATCCTTGGCGCAGTGGCTATCGTGCTCGTCATTGCCGCCGCTTATGCTTCGTTCTACATCGCGCCCGAAGAGCGCACCATGGGTGTCATCCAGCGAATCTTCTATTTCCACGTCGGCAGTGCCTGGGCCGGCATGGACGCATTCCTGGTGTGTTTCATCGCCAACCTTTTGTACGTGTGGAAGCGCGCGGCAAAGTACGACTGGCTTGGCGTCTCCGCCGCAGAAGTCGGCCTCGTCTTCACCACGGTAGTGCTGATCACCGGACCCATCTGGGCAAAACCCGTCTGGGGCATCTGGTGGACCTGGGACGCGCGGCTCACCTCGACTTTCGTCCTCTGGCTCCTTTATGTCTCTTATCTCCTCTTGCGCACCCTCATCGAGGAGCAGGACCGCCGCGCCCTGCTCAGCTCAGTTTTCGGCATCTTCGCTTTCCTTGATGTTCCCCTGGTCTTTGGTGCCATCCGCTGGTGGCGCACCCAACATCCCTCGCCCGTCATAATGGGCGGGCCCGGCTCCGGTCTCGAACCCACCATGCGAAAAGTCTTCTTCTTTTCCGTGCTGGCCATGCATTTCCTCATGGCTTTCCTGATCGTCGAGCGTTACGCGCTCGAGAAAATGAAATACGAAGTGGACGTCCTGAAGCGTGAGGCGGAGCCCCAATGAAAAATCTCGACAGTGTGTTTGCGGCTTATATCATCGGTTGGGGCGTTTTCTTCCTGTTCTATCTCTCGATCGCCAAGCGCACCTCCGATTTGCGCGCTGAAATCGAGCGCCTGAAAAACTCTCTCCCCCGGAGCAGTTAACATGGCGGCCAGGAAGCGCGTCGGCATTGTCCTATTCCAATTGGGTGGACCGGACTCGCTCGGCAACGTGGAGCCTTTCCTCCGCAACCTTTTCCTCGACCCGGACATCATCCCTCTCGGTCCGCTCAATTTCATTCGCGGCCATCTTGCCCGGTACATCGCCAAAAAGCGCAGTATCCCCGTGGCCCGGCGCTACGCCATGATCGGTCGCCGCTCGCCCATTGGCATTCTCACCGAGCGTCAGCGTCTCCGCCTGGTCCAGGCTCTGGAGCCCTACATCGAACCCATCGCTGTTACCGCCATGCGCTACTGGAAGCCGCTCACCGAAGACGCTGTTTCCGCCCTCAAACAAGCTGGCCCTCTCGATGAGCTTGTCCTTCTCCCGCTTTATCCTCACTATTCCTACGCCACCACCCTCAGCAGTCTCAAGGAGTGGCGCCGCGTCTACGGCGAGCCGCTCGACACTCTCCCCGAACGCACCATCGAGCACTTCTACGATCATCCGCTCTACATCGAAGCCCTCGTCCACAACATCGGCAAGTGCCTCCGCCAGTTTCCGGACTCCTCCCGCATCCATCTCCTCTTCAGCGCTCACGGCATCCCGTTAAGCCTCGTCGAAAAATCCGATCCCTATCCTCAACACGTGAACGAAACGGTTCGTCTGGTCTGCCAGCAGGGTGCCGCTCGCTATCCCAACTGGCCCAAGACTCACATCCTTTGCTTTCAGAGCAAAGTCGGCCCCGCCAAGTGGCTGGAGCCCTCCTTTCTCGCCACGCTTGAAAAACTGGGCCATGAAGGCGTGAAAGAAGCCATGGTCGTGCCGATCTCCTTCGTCACCGAGCACATCGAAACCCTTCACGAAATTAATATCGACGGCCGTGTGGACGCCAGAAAGTGGGGCATCGAGCGCTTCCGCATGATGCCCGCCGTCGGCGACTCGCCCTTCTTCATCGGCGCCCTCAAGGATCTCGTCCTCCGCGCCGTCGAGATTCACCCCGAACAGCACTCCATCCCTTCCACCGCCGCGTCTTGTCCCCCCGTCCCCATCTTCCTCCGCTTGCCTCCTGATCGCTGATATCCTTCTCTTCCTCCACCACCTCCACTCTCGCGCTTCCAAAAATTCCTTGCTAGAATCCCTCGCGATCCAGGGCGGCAGTTTTAATCTCCCTTTTCGCGTTGAGATATAATATGGGTTTCGGGATTGGGCCCGAAATTCATGATGGCTACCTATCATCCGGGCATCCATAAATACGCCCTCTTCCTCGTGTTCTGGGCGGTTGTACTCCTTACCGCTGGCGCCCTCGTCACCTCGGAAGACGCTGCCCTCGCGGTTCCCGACTGGCCGCTCTCCTATGGCACCCTGAATCCACCCATGGTTGGCGGCATCGCCTTTGAGCATTCCCATCGCCTGATCGCTACGGGCTTGGGATTCTTCATCCTCATTCTTGCCATCCAGCTTTGGCGTTACGAGGAACGCCTCTGGATGAAGTGGCTTGGATTTGCGGCCCTCGGTGGCGTAATCGTCCAGGGCATTCTTGGCGGCCTCACGGTTCTGAAACTCCTCCACTACTGGCTCCCGGTCATGCACGCCTGCGCTGCCGAAATCATGTTCGCCATCCTCGTCAGCATCGCTTTCTTTACCAGTCACTGGTACATGCAAAGCCTGCCCCAATACATCGACCGCGGTTCGCCCTCGATCCACTCCATCGTTACGCTGAATGCCTTCGTCATTTTCCTTCAGGTTCTTGCCGGCGCCGGTTTCCGCCACGGTTACATTTCTTATATGCCCCACGTCGTTGGGTCCATCGTGGTTCTCGCCAGCGTCATTTGGACCGCCGGCACTCTTCGTCGGCGGTTTCCCGAAGTCAATGCCATCACTCGGGCTCGGGGGTTCCTCCACACGCTCGTTGGGCTTCAGATTCTTCTCGGCCTCGGCTCGCTCTGGTCGCGCCTCACCACTGCGAACGCGCCCCAACCCATGCCCGTCATGATCGCCTTCACCGTCATCCACACCGTTGTCGGCGCCTTCCTCTTCGCAGCTTCCATCGTCACCGTTCTTTTGTGCTATCGTCTTGTCCCGCGGAACAGGGAAGTGATTTTCGCCACAACCAAAGGTGAGGTGCCCGCTTAATGTCGAACGCTCGCTCCGTCGCGCTCGCGCAACCGGCCAAACTCAGCGCCTATGTCGCCCTCACCAAGCCGGACGTCTCTTTCCTGGTGCTCATGACGACCTGCGCTGGCTTTTATATGGGCGTGCGCGGGCCCATGCCCTGGCTGCACATGGTCCAAGTCATCTTCGGTACCATGCTCATCGCCGCCGGCACCGCCGCCCTGAATCACTATATCGAGCGCGAATCCGATGGTTGCATGCGCCGCACCGCTTCCCGCCCATTGCCCTCCGGCCAGCTCACGCCTGCGGAGGCCCTTCGCTTCGGCCTCCTTCTGAGCATTGCAGGCGCGATCGACCTCTACTTCATTGCCGGCTACCTTGCTTGTCTCCTCGGCGTTTTCACCTCTCTCAGCTATCTCCTCGGCTACACTCCCCTCAAGAAGCGCACCGTCTGGGCCACTTTCATCGGCGCCATTCCCGGCGCGATTCCGCCCATGATTGGCTGGACCGCTGCCACTGGCAAACTTGACGCTGGCGCCTGGCTGCTCTTCGCCATGCTCTTTTTCTGGCAATTCCCGCACTTCCATGCCATCAGTTGGATGTACCGCGAAGACTACGCCCGCGCCGGCATTCTCATGCTCCCCGTCGTCGACAAAGACGGCACGCGCACCTTCCGTCAGATCGTTCTATATGCCGCATCGCTAGTAGCAGTCAGCCTACTCCCCGCCATCATGGGTTTTGCCGGCGTGCTCTACTTCTTTGGTGCCCTCGTCACCTGCACCGCCAGCGTCCAGGTCTGCCTCTGGGCCGCCAGCGCCAAAACCAACTCGCGCGCAAAGTGGCTCATGCACGCCACAGTCCTCCACATCCCCATCCTTTTGGGCCTCATTATGTACGACAAGCTCCCCCGCTAGTAGCACAGGCTTCAGCCTGTGCTCTTGGGTTCCCATGCTTTCGCCGCCCCCAGGGCCCCGGGAACGCCAATCTCCCGATTGGCGTCCTCTCACAAGCCAGGCCGCCGACTTCTGGCAGGCGCCCTGCGGCGCTTCTCGTGGTTTTGTATCGCCGCGCCTTTAGCTTGCCCTGAGCGTCGTTTCTTAAGCAGGTTGCGGAAAAAGTAGTCCGTTGTCATCCCGAGCGGAGCGAGGGATCTGCTTTTCTTCCTCTTGGCGTTTGCTTCCTGGTCGCTGGTCGCTGATCGCCGGTCCGTCACTCGTGACTCGTGGAAGAGGCACCGGGGGTCGGAGCTTTAGCCAGCCCCGAGCTTCGAGGGGCTCCGACAAATTGTGCCTGCGAACGAACCGGGCTTCACACCAAATGAAAACTTGTCATCCTGAAGCCACGCGCCGTTTGCGAGGCTGAAGGATCTCAACCCCGTTTCTCGCCTCCCAACTCTCCGCGCCCTCTGTGTCTCCTCTGTGTCCTCTGTGGTGAACTCTTCCTCCCCGCTTTCTGGTCGCAGATCGCTGGTCCGTCACTTCTGACTTGCAATTTGTGACCCGTGGAAGAGGCACCGGGGGTCGGAGCTTTAGCCAGCCCCGAGCTTCGAGGGGCTCCGACAAATCGTCCCTGCTAACGAACCGGGCTTCAGCCCCTGAGGAATTGGGGTTCGCTTCCTGGTCGCTGATCGCCGGTCGCTTCTTTCTGATATCTGATTACTGATATCCTTTAACTCCAGCTCAACCAAAGGGCCCATCACCCATGTCCCACGCCGCCCTCAACGCCACGCTCAACGGCATCAGCGCCGTTCTCCTCGCCGCCGGCTACTCCGCCATCCGTTCCGGCAAGCGCGAACTCCACAAAAAATTGATGGTCTCCGCCTTCACCGTCTCCTGCGCTTTCCTCGTCTCCTATCTTGTTTACCACTACCGCGTCGGCCACGTCGCCTTCCACGGCCAGGGTTTCATCCGTCCGGTCTATTTCGTCCTGCTCATCTCACACACCATCCTTGCCATCGTCATCGTCCCGCTGATTCTCATCACCCTCCGCCGCGCCTGGCTCCAGCGCTTTGATAAGCACCGCATGATCGCCCGCTGGACCCTCCCCCTCTGGTTCTACGTCTCCGTCACCGGCGTCATCGTCTACCTCATGGTCTACCAAATCTACGCTCCGCACCTATAGCGAAGGGAGAGTCCGCTAGCCCTGCGGTTTTACGCCACCTTCTTGTTTTTGTAGTGGCCGCCTTCTGAGGCGGGCGCTTTTTTGGACCACATTCGGCCTACTCTTTTCAGGAAATCGGGGGGGTTAGTGACACGGCTTAGTTTCGAGTGATAAACTCCGCGGTATCGCCTCACCATCGCTCTGGAAGGCTCCAGGTAACTGAGGCACGCAATGAAAAGTCTCGTTCCGTTCTTACTCCTCTCAACTGTGTTCCTCTTAAGCTGCACTTTACATGGTCGGCTCTACAACCTAGAAACAGGCGCGACTACGATCGTGGCGTTCAACTACAGTGGAAGCGGTCACGGTCATCTCACCGGGACGCTTCCCTCAGGGGAAGTGATGAAGGGCGAGTACACCACGGTAGCCAACGCGGCCTACGGTTGGGGATCAATATATGGCGCGGGCGGGTCTGCTACTACGTCAACTAGCGCGGTGAGCGGGAAGCAGTATGGAACTGCCATTGCATCCGGTGACAAGGGCACCGTGATCGAATGTGAGTATGTAACAGGACTGAGCCTTCACGGCTCCGGGGCATGCAAGGACAATTACGGCGGGAAATACAAACTAATGTTTTGAGTGTGCGGAAGCCTAGGGGATGGGTTTCCAGCAGCAGGCGCTCGATGTTAGAATCTGCCAAAGTGAAACAACACGTCAAACAATCAGGTGACCCTCTTTGGGACCTTGCCACCCGAATCGTCGAAAAACGAATTGCCCCGGGCGATCCGGTCAAATCGATTCTTAGAGACCTCAGGCTTCTTTATGCGGGTTTGAAGCGGCAAGCTCCTAAGAGTGTATCCGATAGTCCTTTGGACTTAACCAGGAGATTTCTGAGCGGCGGAGCTGCGGATTCTGCGGAGACCTGCAAACGGAAAGAACGAGTTGCGCGATCTACCAAAAGACGGTCTCTCCAGTGATGTCGATTCATCCTTCCTTCCGCTCTAGGGCGCCAAGCTTGCGTAGAATCTCATCAAGCTTCGGCACGACAGTCTCGTTGAGAGCATTCTTCATGACAGATTCGAGCCCTTTACCGAGCTGGCTTAGGAAGTAGACTACAACCGCTGCGCCGAGAAAGATCGCCACTGCCTCTAGGAGAATGTGCATTTGTCACCTCGCCGTGTATCAGCGTGATGTTACCATCAGCCAACTGGTCGGCAGGAATCCTCTTCTCCAGCGCCGCCGACTCCATCTTTAGCCGCGCAAGCTCATCCTTTTCGGCCTGCCCGGAAGGGATTGAACACCGCGACCTCGAAATGCGCGAAATCGCGCTCGTTCCGAGTAGCCACCGTTAGCCCGTGCACCCGCGCCGTCGCCGCGATCATAGCGTCTTCGGCAAGCGTCTCCGAGCGGCCCTGCATCAGCCGCGCGTATTCCCGGAAGCACGCCGAATCCATCGGTAAGACCTGCGAGATTCGTTCCAACTGGCTGGCCCACGCTTCGATTTCACTCGCCTTTGCCGGATCCTTTTGCCGGGTGATCTCCACGCCCTTCTGAATTTCTCCGAATGTCACTGCGGAGAAGAACGCCTGCCCTAATTCCAGGCTTTGCAGCCAGGCGAGCGCGCCCCCGTGCGGCTTCCGCTTGCGCATCTCAGACACGACGTTCGTGTCGATCAGGTAGCGAATCACTCGAACACCGGAGCCTTGCGTGACTTCGCCTCGCCGCGCTTCGGAAGGGGAATCTCGAATCGTGGACCTTCGCCGAGCAGGACTTCCTTCCAGGTCAATCGCTTTTCGTCCCTGAGTTTCTTCCATTCCTCCACGGAAACGACCACAGCCGTATCGATTCCCCGGCGCGTGACCACTTGAGGGCCCTTTTCGAGCGTGTCGTCAATCAGCTCGCTGAATCGCGCTTTCGCGTCCTGCAATTGCCATTTGGTCATAAACACTCCTAAGCCCCAATTGTATGACTAGTCATACGACTAGTCAACACAATGAAGAACTCTTGTGTAGGGACGAAGCACCGCTGCGCCCCATGTCCGCAAAACTTTCGACTCATTTCAAGTAAACTCTGGCTTAAATGAAAATCCTCCTCTTCGGCGCAACCGGTTCCGTCGGCAGCAGCGTCCTTGAAGCCTGCCTCGCCGCTTCCATCGTCGCCGAAGTCCGCGCCATCTCCCGCCGCCCGCTCATGCACACCAACTCCAAGCTTCGCACCTACGTCCACAAGAATTTTCTGGATTACTCCACCGTTCAAGAAGCCTTTCGCTCCATTGACGCCTGCCTGTTCTGTCTCGGCGTCTCCGCCACGCAAGTTTCCAACGAGGACTATCGCAAGATCACCTACTCCTACACTCTCGCCGCCGCCCAAATGTTCAAAACCCTAAGTCCCAGCGCGGCCTTCCATTACATCAGCGGGAAGGGAACTGACGCCCAAAGCCGCTTCCTCTGGGCTCGTGTCAAAGCGCAAACCGAACACGACCTCATCGCGCTCGTCAGCGCCGACTGCTGGCGTCCCGCCTTCATCGACGCCAAGCCCTCCCCCACGCAACCCAAACTCTACGCCCTTTTCAATCCTCTCGGCCGCCTCTTCAAGCCTTTCCTCAGCCTCTACGTCCATGGCCACGACCTCGGCCGCGCCATGCTCCAAGCCACCCTCGAAAATCTTCGCGGCCGCGTCATCGAAAACGCAGAAATCCGCCAGATAGCCGCTCGCGCAAAAATCTAATTGGGAAAAATGGCAGGGGCGGAGCGCACAACACACATGTCTGGCCCTCAGACGCTCCGCCCCGCGAGGCAGCCTATTGTCCTGCTGCCAATTTCCGTTCCGTGCGCTTCTCGATCGGCACGAAATCCCGTTCCCCGTAACCGGTGTAGACCTGCCGTGGCCGAGCAATCTTCTGTTCCGGATCCACGATCATCTCCTGCCACTGCGCCAGCCAGCCGACCGTGCGCGGAATCGCAAAAAGAACGGTAAACATCTCGGGCTTGAAGCCCATTGCCTGGTAAATGATTCCTGAATAGAAGTCCACGTTGGGATAGAGCTTGCGCTTGATAAAGTACTCGTCCTCGAGCGCAACCCGTTCCAGTTCCAGTGCAATTTCCAGCTTGGGGTTCTTTCCGGTGGTCGCAAACACCTGGTCCGCCGCCCACTTGATGATTCGGGCGCGTGGATCGTAGTTCTTGTATACCCTGTGCCCGAATCCCATCAGTTTGCCGCGGCCCGCCTTGATTTGCTCGATATATGCCGGAACGCGTTCCTTGCTCCCGATCTCGTCCAACATTTTCAGCACTTCTTCATTGGCCCCGCCGTGCAGCGGGCCGGAGAGCCCCGCCGCTGCCGCTGCGATGCTCACGTAGGGATCCGCCTGCGAGCTGCCCACCGCTCTCATCACGTTCGTGCTGCAATTCTGCTCGTGGTCGGCATGCAAAATGAACAGGATGTCCAGCGCGCGGGAGAGCGCCCGATCAGCGCTATATTTCGGCTCCGCCATCCGCCAAAGCATGTTCATGAAGTTCTCGCTGTAGCTGAGATCGTTGTCGGGATAGACGTACGGGAAACCCAAACTATGGCGGTAGGTATAGGCCGCGATGGTGGGGACCTTGCCGATCAAACGGTAAATCTGAAGCATGCGCGTTTTCGGATCATGCACATTTCGGGCCTCTGGGTAAACCGTGGATAGTGCCGCGACGGTGCTGATGAACATGCCCATGGGATGGGCGTTATAGCGGAAACCTTCCAGGAATCTCTTGGTCGTCTCGTGCAACATGGTGTGGTGCGTGATGATATACACCCAGCTCTTCAGTTGCTCCTCGGTGGGAAGCTCGCCATGGATGATCAGGTACGCGACTTCCAGAAACGTGCAGTTCTCGGCCAACTGTTCGATGGGGTACCCGCGATACCGGAGAATCCCCTTGTCTCCATCAATGAACGTGATCGCGCTCTGGCAGGACGCGGTGTTCATGAACGCCGGGTCATAGGTCATCATCCCGAAATCCTCTGGCCCGGTCTTGATTTGCCGTAAATCCATCGCCCGGATCGTGCCTTTGTGCAGCGGTACCTCATAATCCGCGTTCGTGCGCTGGTCCACAATCTTTAACGATTCTTTTGCCATAACCTATTCTCCCTTCCGCAGTTGTGCGCGGACAAAAACTCCTTCAACGCGTTCAATTCCCAGCGCCGTCGCCGGCGAGGGCGTTCTTCCACGAGACACGATTAGCGAAGATCCCTGTGGGCAAACGGCCCAGCAGACTCGGGGGACATACTCGTCTTTGGTCCCAGCCGGGAGGCTTCAGCCCAATCCACTCATTGGGACCCTGCGAACCTGCCCTCACCGGCAACGTGATCGACGTTATCAGCCCATCTCGACCGTAGCAAATGGCTTACGCCTCAAGTCACACTTTAGCTGTGATAAGACTCACACTTCTTTGTGACTTCCGCCCTAGCCGGCCCCAGCGACGGTCGCGCGCTACTTCCGCGGCAGCGCCGCAATTACCGCGTCCGCAAACTCCTGCGTCCCCGCCGTTCCGCCCAGGTCCCGCGTCAGGTGCAATCCCTCTCGATACACTTTCCAGAGCGCCTGCTCCACATGGTCCGCGGTAAACCCTTCTCCGATGTAATTCAGCATCAAAATCGAGCTCATCAGGAGCGCCGTAGGATTCGCCACGCCTTTCCCCGCAATATCCGGCGCCGTTCCGTGCACCGCCTCAAAAATCGCGCATTCGTCCCCGATGTTCCCGCTGGGCACCACGCCCAGTCCGCCTACCAGTCCCGCAGCCAGGTCGCTCATCACGTCGCCATACAAGTTCGGCAGCAGCAAAATGTCAAACTGCCCTGGATCGATCACCATCTGCATGCACGCATTGTCCACAATCAATTCTTTGTACTCGATATCCCTATACTGCTCCGCCACCGCCCGTACCGACCTGAGAAACAGTCCGTCCCCCAACTTCATGATGTTCGCTTTATGGATCGCGTGAATCTTCTTTCGCCCGGTCTTCCGCGCGTATTCGAACGCAAACTTCGCAATCCGCGTTGACGCCTTCTCGGTGATAATCTTCAGGCTCTCCACCACTCCCGGCACGACCTCGTGCTCCAGTCCCGAATACAAATCTTCGGTGTTCTCCCGCACGATCACCACGTCCACGTTATCGAAGTGCGACTTCACCCCCGGCAGGTTTTTCACCGGCCGCAAGTTCGCGTACAGGTCCAGGCTCTTCCGCAGGGCCACGTTCACGCTGCGCGCTCCGCCCGCGATCGCCGTAGCCATCGGCCCCTTCAGCGCCACGCGGTTTCGCCTCACGGACTCGACCGCCGCCTCGTTCAATACTTCCGCGCCCGTGGTGCCCGTGTCCGTCTTCTCCGCGCGCGCCTCAAGGACTTCCCACTCGATCTGCACACCCGAAGCATCCAAAATCCGCCGCACCGCGGCTGCCACCTCTGGCCCAATTCCTTCACCCGGCAGCAACGTAACTTTATGTTTCATGGTGCATCCATTTTATGGGAAGCGAATCCGCTTGTCTCGCGCGTTTCCCCTGAAGCGCCTTCAGATTTTATGCTTTCTGATGTCTGATCGCTGATATCTGATATCCTTCGGCGGGGCAGGGAATTGCGCGGTACGAACGGTCCATTTGCGATTTTTTGCTCTGTGTTATACTGAAGAAGTCAATTTCCTCGCAGTCATTCCTGCGAGCGGAGGCCAAAAGAAATTATGATCAATCTGACGCCTGTTGCCACCAGTAAGGTCAAGGAAATCATGAATATGCAGAACCCTGTTCCGACTGCTCTTCGGGTTGCCGTCGTCGGTGGAGGCTGCTCCGGTTTCCAGTACCACATGGCGTTTGAAAATCAGACCAACGAGTCCGACGAAGTCGTAGACTTCGATGGTCTGAAGGTCGCTGTCGACCAGATGAGCTCCATGTATCTGGACGGCGTGGAGATCGACTACGTCGAGACTCTCGAAGGCGCCGGGTTCAAGTTCAACAACCCCAACGTCAAGAGCACCTGCGGCTGCGGCAGCTCCTTCAGCGTCTAATTCGCCTACTTCTTCGTAGGGGTGCAGCACAGTTTACCCTGAACTGCGAAGGGCTGCACCCCATGTTCGCTTAATCTGCCAATCTTGCTCTATTCGTTCGGCTCCTCCTCCCCCAGGAGCCTTTTTCAATTAGGGACCGCCGTCTTAGGCGGTCCACTCTGTTCCGTCTCTAGGTATGCTTGCAATTGGGTTTCTTTAGAGCTACACTATTGTAGTTACATTACAGGAGCTACATTTGTTCTCCTGGGATGAACGCAAGAACCGATTAAACGTTAAGAAGCACGGAGTCAGCTTCGAAGCCGCCAGTCTGGTCTTCGACGATCCGTTGCACATCAGCAGGTTGGAGCGTATCGAAGACGGGGAACAGCGTTGGCAGACCATTGGCATGGTCGGCGGAATGGTGCTGCTTCTCGTCGCCCATACCTGGGAGGAGGGACTGGCTCATGAAACGCACATTCGGATCATCTCGGCGCGCCGCGCGTCCACACTGGAACGGAGAATCTATGAAGAAGGTGCCTGAAACGGTTCGTAGGGAACTGGCTGCGCTTTCTGCCCGGTCGGAGCGGGACATTGACTTCTCCGATTTGCCACCCACCACTCGGGAGGATTGGGCAGGTGCTATCCGCGGGAAATTCTATCGCCCCGTGAAGCAACAACTCACGGTGCGCATTGACGCGGACGTTTTGGAATGGCTCAAGAGTCAGGGCAAAGGGTATCAGCGTCGCCTGAATGCGATCCTTCGGGCTGCTATGCTTGGAAGAGCCCACCGCCGCTAACGGCCCATCCATTTGCATTCTCCCCACTCCCCACTTATCCTAATCTCCTACCCGAATGAAAATAGCTCTCGCCCAATTCAATCCCACTGTCGGCGATTTTGACGGCAATTCCGCGCGCATCCTCGATCTCGCCACGCAAGCCAAGCGTCGCGGCGCCGACCTCGCCGTATTCTCCGAACTCTGCGTCTGCGGCTACTTACCTCTTGATCTTCTCGAGCGCCCCGCCTTCATTCAGCGGAACCACGACACCCTTAAGCAGATTGCCAGCCAAATGCCTCTTCCGGCCATCGTCGGCTTCGCCGGCCGCGTCGATCCCGATCACCATCGGGCAGGGAAGTCGATTGCCAACAAAGCCGCCCTCATCTGCGAAGGCCGTGTCGTCTTTGAACAGTCCAAAATGCTTCTTCCCACCTACGACGTCTTCGACGAGTCGCGGTATTTCCAGCCCGGAGAGAAGCAGTACGTCTACTGCCTCGGACATGAGCAACTCGGCATCACCATCTGCGAAGACGTTTGGAACGACAAAACCTTCTGGGCTTCTCCCATGTACGCGCGTGACCCGGTGACCGAGCTCGTCTCTCAAGGCAGCAGCGTCCTCATCAACATTTCCGCCTCGCCCTTTACCATCGATAAGCGCTCCCTTCGGCTCGACATGCTTCGTTCCATCGCGCTCCGCCACAACCGGCCAGTCATCTACGTCAACCAGGTCGGCGGCGACGACTCTCTCATCTTTGACGGCGCCAGCGTTGCTTTCACCCCCAGCGGCAAAATCGCGGCACAAGCCAAAGCCTTCGAAGAGGACCTCGTCCTCTTTGACACTGTCACCGGCGAAGGGGATATCCGCGAACAGCCGTCCGACGAAATCGCTTGTGCCTATCAGGGCCTCGTCCTTGGCACGCGCGACTATGTCCGCAAATGCAAGTTTGCCAAGGCCATCGTCGGGCTCAGCGGCGGTGTGGACTCTTCCGTCGTCGCTTCCATCGCCGTCGCCGCTCTCGGTGCCTCCAACGTCCTCGGAGTTTCCATGCCCGGACCTTACTCTTCCGAAGGCAGCAAAACCGATGCCCAGGCCCTGGCGCGAAACCTCAACATCAACTTGCTCACCCTTCCCATCGAACCCGTCTTCGAAGCCTACAAGCAAGCCCTCGCCCCCGCCTTTGCCAACCGTCCACCGGACACTACCGAGGAAAACATCCAAGCACGCATCCGTGGCAACTTCCTCATGGCGCTTTCGAACAAGTTCGGCTCCATGGTCCTCAGCACCGGCAACAAATCGGAAATTGCCGCTGGTTACTGCACCCTCTACGGCGACATGGCCGGTGGTCTCGCCGTCATTTCCGATGTCCCCAAGCTCATGGTTTATGAGCTCGCGCACTACATCAACCGCGAAAGGGAAGTGATTCCCCGCTCCAGCCTCGAGAAACCTCCCTCCGCGGAGCTGCGTCCAAATCAGAAGGACAGCGACTCTTTGCCCCCCTATGAGGTCTTGGACCGCATCTTGAAAGCCTATATTGAAGAAGTGAAATCCCCGGAGGAAATTGCCACCCAGACGGGCATGGACCTCAAGCTCGTCCGTGACATCGCGGCTCTGGTCGATCGTAACGAGTACAAGCGCAAACAAGCCGCTCCCGGCCTTAAGATTACGTCCCGTGCCTTTGGCTTCGGACGGCCTTTCCCCATCGCGCAGCGATTTATTCCATGAAACAACTAATCACTCAAACGAGGACACGCGTGAATACCACACTGAAGATTGTTCTGCTCGCATCTCTCGTTATCACCGGCACCGTCGCCTTGGCGCAGCAACAACCCCCCGCCGGCTCACCCCCACAGATTCAGAAGACCGTCGAAAACTTCCTCCGCTACTACTACGCGCTCGGCCCGGAGTACAAAATTACCGTCGGCGCTCCCAAGCAAATCGGCGCTTCCGGAATCTCAGAGCTTCCCATTGAGGTCAAGACTCCTGATGGTTCCGAAAACCTCAAAATGTACCTGACGAACGACGGCCGCTATCTCCTCCGCGGCGAAATCTCTGACCTCACCACCGACCCCCTTGCCGAGAACATCGCCAAAATCCAAACCGCTGACGCTCCCATCTTCGGTGATCCCAAGGCGCCCATCACCATCGTCGAGTTCTCCGACTTCGAGTGTCCGGTGTGCCGCAACCTTCACGACGCCATTCGAGGCCTCTTGCCCAACTATCCCCAGGTGAAGCTCATCTTCAAGGACTTTCCCATTGATAGCCTCCATCCCTGGGCGCGCACTGCCGCACTTGCCGGGCGCTGCGCCTACCAACAGAACCACAAGGCCTTCTGGAAGCTCTATGACCTCATTTACGACACTCAGGAGGTCATTTCCGCCTCCAACGCCTATGACAAAATGACCGAATACGCCGGTCGCTCGGGTCTGAATACCGACAACTTCAAGTCCTGCCTGATCAGCCCGCAGGCGGCTGCCGAGGTCGACGCTAGTCTGGAGAACGGCAAACTCCTCGACGTTCGAAGCACGCCGACGCTATTTGTCAACGGTCGCCGCCTCGTGGGTGCGGATCCGCACGCCCTCCAGCAATACATCGACTTCGAACTCACACGCCTCAAGTCCGCCAAGAAATAGTTTCCCTTCAGCGCAGCGCGGGATCAAAGCGGAACCATTTTCGGGTTGGATTTTTCGTCAGTTGGGAAGGCTGGAAGATCGGTCTAGCCAAGGTAGGGAAGCAAAGCTTGGGGAGGGGGGCACCCGATCGCCGGCGGTACCTTAGCAAGGTGCCCTCATCCTCCCGGCTTTCCTTAGTTCTTAGTTAACATAATATAGCTTATCGGACTCTGTGTCAAGTGAAATCCTCCGCTATTCATCACTTTTCTGTGGATTTCCCTTGAACAGATGAAAGATGAAGGCCTGTGCTTCCCGGCTGGCGCGGGGGGTGCGCCAGCCGGCATCCTGCTAGGTCGGTGGGTCTTCCTGAGGCTAGTTGGTGGGTTTTCCTGAAGTTAGAAGGTGTTGAGGCTCGTTTAGACCGGTGTCAATTCGCCAACTTTGCTGCCACCGCCCCGGCCGCTGCGCCAAGCGCAAACCATTTCGCCGCCCGCGCCACTCGTTTCAGCAGAGACCCGCCCTTTGCAGCCCGCAGGGCATCATCCCGTTCCTTGCCGAGCGTCTGGGTCTTGACTTTCTCGTCCTTGAGGTCTGCCTGGGCCACTCCCAGCTCTGCCTGGCATTCTTTACACCCCACGGCGTAGTCATAGAGGGGCTTCAGATCTTCGACCGGCAAGAGGACGTTGGGGCTGGGTGCGTTCGACTTATCCTTGTTGCTTGTCTGACCCATGGTTGGGGACTGCGCAACCTCCTGCAAAACCAGCGGCGTGGGCAACGGCAATACCGCAGGCAGCGCCTTCACTACCTGCTCCGGCTTCTGCACCTTTGCCTCTTGCTTCTGCAGTTCGGACAACTGCTGATCGAGTTCCACCTTTCGGCTTTCCTCGCGCGCATTGGCATCGCGCACCGCCTGTTCTGCGCTGTTCAGTTTCTCTTGGAGCTGCGCCTGTTCCCGCTGCGTTCCGCGCCAAGCCACATAGACACTCAACCCGAGCAATATCAGGATCGCCGCACCTGCTAGCCGCAACCAAGCCTTTTCCGACATCGTGCTCCGCCTTTACCTGTACCGCTCCACCCGAGCCATCACTTCATCCGCATAATCCGGATTTGCCCCGCCATTCCATGCCTGCAGGGCTTTGTGCAGGTCTCCACCCGCCGCATCCAGCTTCTTCCGCAAAATCTTGCATCCCGTCGCCAATCCCACGGCCGGATCGCATAGCGTCGAAAGGTGCAGGGAATTCACGCCCGTTTCTCGCGCCGTCTGCCCCATTACCTGCATCAGGCCCCACGAAAATCCCCGCGCGTAGGCCTCCGTTGCTCCCACCTTGTTGTTTGTGTACAAGGGAGCGACGTACTTCGCGAAGAACAGAGGCTCGTACCTCATCGCCCAGGTGTTCCACGCGGACTCTTGCTCCACCACGCCGCACACCACGGACGGGTCCAGTCCTTGCTCCTCTGCGGCCCGCTTGGCCATCGCCATTAACTTGGGATCGATTACCATTTCCAGATCGCTGACAACTGGTATCTACTGACCTTGGCGGAATATAGTGACTAAGCACGTATTGTCATCCCGAGTGAAGCGAGGGATCTGCTTTTACCTAGCCCGCCGCGGCGGGCTAGGAATGACAAACTACTCTCGTTGGTTGTCTTCCCGATGCTCCGAAGGCGCCACTATAATCTGCGACACTCCCCAATCGCTTGTCTGCAATTCCTCGGCTCTCGTCAGCGTGCGAGTTCAGTCACTGACGCCCACGTTTTATCGCTACGACCACCGGTGCCCAAGCCTCAAATCCACATAGTTCACCAATGGAGTTTCATCCAGCGTAATTCCCTGCTGTTCCGCCATCATGTGCAACGCCCGGTAAATCGCTGGCAGGTGCTGCAGCGCCAGATCACGGATGAACGCGCGTTGGATCTCGTCATCCCTGACTCGCCTGTGCATCCACCGCAAAAACACCACAAGCTGTGCGCCCAGCGACAACACAGCCAACACAATTGTCATTGGCGTCGAAGGCATTTTCTCCACCTGATTTGTTTTGGATTGCGGCGGCTTACAGCCAACCGATTACCTATCGCTTATCGCCTGGCAGTGGTTCATCAGCTTTCGTCGGGCTTCCTACATGAACAGCGACGGGATACCACCGAGCGTTCCGCCCAGGCTCGATCCCAGCGAACTGAAAAACCCGCTCGGCCTCGAGGCATTCGCTCGCACACTCAACAACTGGGACGGGATTCCCAATGTCTTCCCCAGTAGGTTCGTATCGACCCCGTACAGCCCCGACAATCCTTGCAGCGCCGACGACTGTTGCTGCAAAGCCGTATTGGCGAAAGTCACTTGGTTCTGCTGGGCCAGTCCCGCTTCTTGCTGGCCCTTCTCCCGCGCCAGGTCGTCGGTCAAGTCCGCGAATCCGGCGGAGTTCCCTGTCCGTGCCACGCGGTTCATCGCCGACTGTTGCAGCGAGTCAAACGCGCTCGCCAGCGCGCCCTGCGACTGCCCGGTAATTGCCGCCTGGGTCGCGGCGCTATATCCCGGATTGTTCAAAATTCCTTGATACTGCGACGTGAGTTGGCTTCCCAACGACTGCTGCTGTCCCAGCAATTGCTGGTTCAACGCATTCGTCTGTGCCAACTGCTGGTCCGTCATCTCCCGCGTCTGTGCTTCTGCTCCTCGTCCCATAACACACCCCCAAAATAAAATTCCCCTTCTAATTTCTATGTTTTGCTTTGATTAAACGCGAATGAGGTCAAGCAGACTACTTCAGATGAAAATCCCCAGGCTTCGACCGCATGAGGTAACTGCGAATTTGTCCACTCGCCGAAAAAATTCTCAAACCCTCTCTCTTTCGTAGCCGCATTGCCGCCTTCTTCATTTCTGGCGTTGCTGGGGGAGAGGCTCGGGCCTCTTGATCAGAAGGCTCTGTATGTTCACGAAGTCGTGCCCGGTAGGATCCATGGCGCTGGTATAAACGAGCAAGATAAACGACTGCGGCTGTGAATCGGATACCATCGGAAAGTATGCCGTCCCGCAGAAAGGAAAGCCCTCACCAGCAAAAACTGATTGCACGAGGCGCCAGCCATCCGCTTCCTGGTGCAACAATGCCGCTCTCAATGAGTACCAGGTCTCACCGGGGATCTCCGAGTAGATCGCGATGGAATAGTCGCCGTGAGCCTTAATGTCTTTGATCCGGATCGTCCCAGGGAACGCCTTCCGCAGCGAGTCACTCGAAAGGTCCAACTGGTTATTGGCGTCGCAATGATCGGCGTTCAGAAATACATCCGGTCTTCCCGAGATTCCATGCCTTTGTATGACCCACCGGTCATTCGCGAGCCCAAAAATTTCGTGAACGTAATTTCTACGCGCGCTTGAATCGCTGCGAGGCTTCCCGCTCTTCAGGTAGTAGACGTGGATGAGAGGCGGGGCCACGACATAATATTGCTCTTCGCCATAGAAAGCACCATTTTGGACCAGGACGAGTTGATCCCTCTGGGAATTTGCTGCGCGTCGGGCCGCAAGAATCACTGAGGCTGTCAATACGCTCGCGGCCGTGAAGCACAATACCCAGGTCGAATAGGGCTTCAACGCCAATTTCGAGAACCGTCTCATTACTTCTGCTTTCGCGCCGTGCCGCTGCTCAATCCAGGATATAGCTTTTGAGGACACTGAAGTCGCCTTGCACGGAAAAGAGGAGAAATACAGGATGTATTGCGCCGTCCTCTCTTGCGGAAAGGGTTTGGGTCCCGCAAAAGTACCCCGGTTGCATTGTGCCCTCAATCCCGTCCACCAGGCGCCAGCCTGGCTCGCTCTGAACCAGAAGCGCTACTTGGAGCGTGCGGTCCTGTGGTCCATAGCTAATGCCTTTTTTGCTTGGAACTTTGGAATAGACGACCGCGGCATAACCCTCGGGAAACTCGGTGACATTCTTTATTTTCATCTTGGTCCCAGGCCAGGGACGGAAAGCCGTGGTTATGTCAGGCCTTTCAAGATCGATTTCGTCCTGTGCATCGCAGGAACCAAAATCCAAATAATGCACCGGCCGTTCAGAGAACTCCTCCAGTTTCTTCTCCCACGTGCCATTCACAAGTTCGTAGATTTCATGCGTATAAGGCCCGTGCTTCCCTTCGAGCTTTAACTGGTCGGTTACTCCCCTGGACCCCGTGCTGTTTGCATGCTGGCCGCTACTTGCTGTCAGCTCGCCATAGACGTGCAAGCGCCCATTCTCCAGGAAGAACATTCCGTGCCGTCGGCTAAAATAGCCCTGACCATACAGCGTCCATTTCGCCTTGGCCCCGCTGGTGCTTGGAGGTTCGTCACTCTGATTCGTCTGGCCCGCCCCGAAGATGGCTTCACTCTTTGAGAAAGCCAGCCAGTGTCCAGCGAATAACAAAGCCCCTAAGCAATAGGCTAGATATTTTCCGGGCAAGGGTCCTCCACCGATTCCCGTTCGATTTTACTACTGTTTATATACATTAATCCATAATCAATCGTCGGCGGGATAGATCGCCCGTTCTTGGCGCTGCTCGGCGACTTGCGGTCGGCGTGAGGATGAAGACCGCCCCGGAAAATATCAGCCAGTGATTTCATGTTTCATTCTCCTTGATTGCTACAAACGGTTCGCCAAACCGCTTGCAGTACGGCGTCCACTCGTCGTCGCGCACCCAGCCGAGCTTCGTCAGCCGCTTCCCAAACTTCGCCGCAATTTCCGGCGGCAGCCACGCGTGCACGTCTTCCAACCCCCGCCGCACCGCTTCTCGTTCCGTCAGCGCGTGCAATCCCAGCAGCCACTCCCAGCGTTGCCGCGGTGTCCCTGCCTTCGGGTCCAGCAGCAGATACGCCTCCGCCGTCAGCCGCAGCAGCGCGGCGCCCACAATTCCCTGCCCTGCATTCGTCCCCGTAGGGGCGCAGCGCTGTTTATCCTGAGCGGCGAAGGGCTGCGCCCCTTCTCGGCACGATTGCTCCCCTGTCGGCTCTTCCCTGCTGCCACTCTTTCCGGGTTCGTCGCTCATCAGCACTAATTTCGTCAGAAACAGCGGATTGCGTAAATCCGGAAATGGGTACGCGAACCCCTGCGCTGCATGAATCGCCCGCAATGCATCCAAGTCCGCTTCCTCATAAGCTCGCACAAGCATGGTCTTCCCGCCTGCTCCCTTAGAACCTCACCGCATCATCCTGCCATCCAGAGCCCGCACCTTTTGCAAGCTAAGGACCTCAAACTAAGCAAGGTTCACAAGCTCCTCATGCTTCCTGATCACTGGTCGCTGATCGCCGGTCGCCAGTTCCTGATATCTCCTCACAGCACCTGCGGCTTCACGATCCGTGCGCCCGTTGGCACTCCAAATCCATTTCCCCCGCGTTGTAAACCGTTCGCCGGCGTTCCACTCCCGCTCGACCCTAATGGTGCCGGCCCTGACGCGCCGCCTCCCGTCACCGCGGTGGGTGGAGTTCCGTACGTTACCGGCGTCGACGGGAGAGACCCGACGTACTGCGAATAAGCTCTCCAGTACAGCGTCTGATTCCCAAGTTGCACATACAAATTTCGCGAAGACCCTAGGAAATACACGCGCGGCGCGCTGAACGCGGGTGTCACGTCCGACTCCGCAAAATAGAACAGCCCCGGCCGCGACTCCGATGGATCCGTGATCGCCAGGTCAAACCATCCGTTTGCCGCTTGCACCTTCACCGCCGCGATTGGCGCAGGTGCCGGCGATGGCGTCGACGGATCCACGCCGGCATTCTGGCTCGTCGCATTCACTGCTCCCACAATCTTCACCAGCGTCTCGTACAAATACGGGTCCCTGTTCTTCAGGGGTGCCAGTTGCGCCACCGTCAACATTTCGTCCTCTTCTGCCTTGAAAATCCGGTTTTGGCTTTCACTCTCGCCTCGCCATATCCCTGCACGTCCTAAGGAGTGTCGCAGATTATAGTGACGTCTTCGGAGCATCGGGAAGACAACCAACCAGAGTAGTTTGTCATTCCGAGCTCGCCGCGGCGGGCGAGGAATCTGCTTCTTCCTTGCCCCGACAGGTCATTCCTTATGCAGCTTTCATTAGCCCTAAGGAAATGATTTTTCTTACGCGCTGATCTTCGCCGTTGCAGTCACGCTGTTTGGCAGCGTCGCGATGTAGATGCGCGCGAAATGGGCCACAGCGTCCGGAAACTCCGCGCGGCTCACATTTCCCGAGCTGACCGTGGTTATAGCAGACCCTTCCTGGTTGTAGGCTGCGTCCACATCGGTATCCGCCGTCTGCAATTGCACGGAGATGCTGCCCGGTGCGCCGCTCCAAACGATTTCCACCGCGCACCGCACCTTCCCTGTCGAAAAATTCGGTGCCAGGGCCACCTGTGCGCTCTTAAACGGCGCGGGATAAATCGTGTCCGTCGACGCGATCACACTCGCGCTCTCCCCAAATCCCACTGACGACGGCGGCAACGTATTCGAGTAACTTGGCATGACAATCCTCTCTTCTTTGGAGTGCGGCGGCTTGCCGCCGCTTTCAAAACCTGAACCACTTCGACAAACTCTTCCGCTGCCCGAGCACCCGGAAACTCAGGTCAGGCTAGTTCTCTGTCATCAGTCCAGGTCAAACACTTGTCATCCTGAGCCCGCGTCGTTTGCGGGCGAAGGATCTCAACTTAAAATGTTGGCGCGACTCCGCACATTTCCCTATTCCGCCGACTTGCTCGTGTTCCATCCGCCAAGCACCAGAGTTTTTTCCTTACTGAAAACTGAAAAACTGAAACCCACTCAATTCACGCCCCTCACCGGCGCCCACGGGTCTATCCTCAACGACGGCGCAAACCTCTGCAGCTTGAACCACGCCCCCGCCTGGTTCGTGCTCACCTGGAACGCCACCCGCTCTCCCTGCACATTGATCGGCAGTTCCAGATCCTCTAATCCCGGCGAGCTCAACGGCAGCGGCTGCTGTGCCGTCGCCGCGCCTGACGAATCCACATAACTCGTCAGCCCCAAATTCCCCGCGCCTTCCACATACATCGTTAAATAGGTGAATAGCTTCCGGTGCGCTCCCACCCCCAGCGCGCTCTCCGCCATCCGTTCCGGAAAGTAATGCGTTGTGTAGTAGCTCAGGATTGCCGTTCCGTCATCCGAATACTGCGTATCGCTCAGCTGATAAATCTTCCCCGTCGGCGCACCGCCGCCCACGCCAGGATTCCCGCCGCCAAACGCCGCCACCGCCGTGCCATTCCCGCGCTCGATCAACGCGCAGCAGTTCGCCGCAATCGACCACGGCGACCATTTCCGCGCGTTGTCCGTCGCCGCTTTTCTCCCCGTGTACGTGATGTTCACCGGCGGACTCGTGGACAGGCCGCTCGCCGAGTCGATGTCGTGATAGTCCAGCATCAGCACGCTATTTGGCGTGGTTGCGTTTCCAAACGGTGCGCCCACGTAAATCCGCCGCTCTTTTGTGTCCACCGTCACCCACAGCGTTTGCGCGCACTGCCAGTTGATCTGGTTCCACGTGGGCTGAATTTCCTGTGAAATCTTCACCGGCTCCCCGCCAGAAAACAGATACAACCCCGTCCGGTGCGCAATCACGGCCCAGTCCTCGCCAAACCCCACGCCGCGAACCGACGGCGTCCCCACGCGCTGCGACACTTCCGATATCGTCCACACCGCCGGCTCGTTCGTCCCGTCGTCCTGTGTCACGTACATCGAATGTTCCTTCACGAAATAAAGCCGCTCGCGCAACTCGAACGCGCAGCGGATCGCTTGGCCGTTGTTCTCTGCCACGCTCAACATCCCGTCGATCCCGTCATAGCTCTCCGGATCCTCCACGCGGCTTGCCCGCACCAAGGACGCATTCGCCGGCTGTGCCGTCGGAAGAATCTCGATGCTATCAATGTAAAATTGCCCGTTCTGATTCGGCGTTCCATCCGCGTACACCCGCAACACCAGGTCGCTCGGGATTGTTCCCAGCGGCGCGGTCAATTCCGCGCTGTACTCCACGTAGCTCGTCGTCAGTTGGCTTGCCGTCAACTGTAATCCCGTTGTATTGATCCCGCCGCTCGCGCTGTACAGGTGCACGTGCAGCGTCCCCTGCACCAGCGTTCCATTCCGCGCGCATCGCGCCCGCACCGTGTAATCCGTATTCGCTTGGATCAGCGGCGCGCCCAGCGCATCTTGCACCGCTCCCTGCGTCATCAATCCGCGCGTCGCGGTCGATCCGTTTCCCACAATGGAATACGCCGCGCCCCACACCACAAAGTTCTCTTCATCCGTTCCGCCCGGCGCAAAGGTCGGATCCGGTGTCCATCCCAACGGGTAATGGGGCAGCGACGGTCCCGTGAACCCACCGTCAAATCCCAGGTTCACCCAGTTGTCCATCTTGTTCCGTTCGCCCCACCAAAACAGCCGCTCCGAGTACCCGATCACTCCGGCGCAATCGCCCAATTCCACCAGCCGGAACATGTCATCCACGTTCGTTCCCGCCAGCAGAATCGCATCCGAAAAATCCACTACCAGAGTCGTTGTTGCGTTGTCGCTGATCACCATGTTCCCCGTGAACAGCGGCCCGCCTCCGCCCACATAGTAAAAGCTCGCTCCGCCTGCTCCTGTGAAGCACAGGATGCGCGCCACCACGTTGCTTGGCCCCGTCGGGATATTCGTTACCACCGCGCGCTTCCCGCCGCTCGCCGTCCACGTCGTCGCTGGCCCCGGCTTCGTCAAGTAGCCCTGCCGCGTTTGGAACATCACGCACACCTGGTGCGCTCCCGGCGCCACGTTTCCTGCCGCCGCGGCTGTCCCTCCGCCCGACGCAGCCAACCCGCCGCTCGTCGCGTTGAACGTGAACTCCGTCGAGTTCACCACGCTCGCCACCGCAAATGTCCCGTTATATCCCGTCACTCCCACGCCGCTAATCGTCACCAGTTGTCCGGCCACGAACCCGTGTGTCGCCGTCGTCTGAATCGTCACCGTTCCGGAAGCCGATGTTCCTCCGCCCGAACTCGCCAGTCCATTCGTCCCGAGAACATACGTAAACTGCGTCGTGCTCAGCACCGAAAGCACGGGAAATGTCCCGTTGTACGTGGTCACTCCCACTCCCGCTATCGTCACCGTTTGTCCTGCAGTCAACCCGTGCGCCGCCGTCGTTGTAATGGTCACCAAGTATCCGTTCTCTGTTGCTCCTCCCGGGCTGGCCGCAATCGTTACCGCTGCTGGCTGCGTCGCACCGCTTGGGCTCGCCACAATCCCCACGATTACGTTCTCGTCTACTACCGTCGGCCCCGCTCCCGGCCCTCCCTGGCTCACGCGATCGAGATTCGTGTCGTCGTACTGCCGCGGCAAGTCATTCCCAGTCATCCCGTCGCTCGTCGCTAGGTACTCCCGCCCAAACAGCGTGCACGAATTCGCATACGATCCCGCCGCCAATCCGCTCGCGATCTCGGTCAGTGTCCCTTGTGTAATCTCCTTGTACAGATTCCCCGCGCCATCCAGTGCCATCGTCCGCTGTGTCCCGTTCAGTGTCGTGTACGTCTTCAGGTAATTTACCGTCGGGTTCCCTGTTAGCGGGCCAAACAACGCCTGCAATCCGGGTCGTGTCATCACGCCGCCGTTGCTGAAGACCACGTCCTGGCAATTCGGTGACACCCCGTGCGGCAAATCCGCTGGCGACATATCTGTCACCAGTCCGCCGAATATCTCAATCGGTGCATCCACTGATCCAATGGTTGACATTTCTTGTTCTCTGGACCGCGGCGCCTGGCCGCGGCTATTCCGAACTTGCTTCCTTGGAGTGCGGCGGCTCGCCGCGGCTTTTACCCTCGGCCACCATCCCCGCTCTTCGTAGGGGCGCAGCACTGTTTACCCTGAGCGGCGGAGGGCTGCGCCCCATGTCCTTACAATTCATCCCCCCGCTCGCCAACCGCCGCCATCCCGGCAACCAACCGCTTCTTGGTCGCTGGTAGCTGATCGCGGGTCGCCGCGCCCCGGTTACTGATATCTGTTATTCTGGACTTCCTTGTCAGGCGTGCCCGGCGCACGTTTTCGGGCGGCGAGAAATCGCCGCCCTTTTTCTTTCTCAACCCTTCTTACTCTTTTCCAATATCTTTCCCGACAACTCCACCGCCGCCTCATCGTCTCCGCCAAACCCAAACTTCGCCGCCTTTTCCCGGTCCAGAATCGCCCCGCACGTCCGGCACACCGCCACTCCCGGTTTGATCTTTTCCCCGCACGCTGGGCATTCCGCCTGGGGCTTCGGGTCATAAAGCCACGGCTTATCCAGCTTCAACTCCCGCGCCGCGCGCCTCTCCAGGTCCGTGATAAACATTGGATTGTGCGACCGTTCCCACTCCAGATCCGCCATTTCCACCAACCTCCGGTGGAACGCATCCAGCTTCGTCCGTGCCTCTGTCAATTCCGCTTCCGTCGGTTCCGGCCCGGCCGCCACGAACACTCCGTGGAAGCTTCCCTCCCCCGAATCTCCATTGATCTCCCGCGCCAGGTCCTCCGCAATTTCCCGTGCCGTGATTGCAAACTCCATGGTGTGCCGGTCCCCCAGATCAATCACTCCCTTGCAGCCTCGGATCGGCGTAACCGCGTATGCTTCCCCCGGTGCCGGCGAGGCAATCGTCAGCGACCCCAAATATGTCCTCTGCCGCGGTGGCCACTTCTGCGTCGAAATATTCACCAGCGCCACCACATCATCTTGCGTCTTCATCTTCTCCTCCGCCCTTTTGTTTCAATCAATCGACAGCACATGTATACTCGCTCAAAAGTGTTTTCCCAGGTGGTGCGAGTGAGGCCCCGGTCATGAGTGTTCTTCCGCGGCTGGCGCGGTTTACCGTCAACGAGTTGCGCTTCCGCCGCCTACACCACAAATACAGGCAGTACACAATGATTCCGGCAACGTTGTACGCCGGTAATTTGCACCTGGCCGCTAGAGTTGCAGCGATTCCGGGGAGTATCGTCGAGTGCGGCACATGGCGAGGTGGAATGATAGCGGGAATCGCCGACGTGTTGGGGAGCAGGCGGCAATACTATCTTTGCGATAGTTTCAAGGGGCTCCCGCCCGCCAAAGAGATTGACGGCCCCGACGCCCTGGCTTGGCAGGCTGACCCTTCCGGCCCCACGTGCAACGACAATTGCACAGCGTCGGTCGACGAAGCTCGATCTGCAATGGCCATGTCTCCCGCAAAGGATTACACGATTCTCGAGGGTTGGTTTGACGAAACCTTACCGGCATTTCCTCCGGGACCAATTGCCCTGCTTCGGATGGACGCCGATTGGTACGACTCAACCAAGTGTGTCCTCGAAAACCTTGCCATGCGCGTAGTCCCCCGCGGATTCATTATTATCGACGATTACCACGACTGGGAGGGTTGCACCGTCGCCGTAAATGAATTCGCAGCGCGACACAGGTGGAAGATCCGCCAGAATCACCACGGCGTTTGCTACGTGGCCATGTGATTCGGCTCCGAGCGACGTCAGTTTAGGCGAATGACTGTTTCCGTCTCCTACGCCCACTCCTCTTTCGACGGCAGCGGGCCGTTGCCCATAATGCCATCTCGCGAAGCCGTTCCAGAACGTGCGCATCTGTTGCAAAACATCGTGTGTCCGCAGAAGTCTCTTGGCGCGTAATCTTGCCTCGGCGAGCATTCCGCCTGCCTCCTTGTGGACCCCGCAATCAATACGAGGCCAACAATTATGGCATAGACTGTCTTATTGAAACCGGGATGGACACCTGAGCCATCAGGCCAATCCACCGGGGACAGCCGAATGAAAATTGAGGGTGTTGTAATTTCCTGTTACCGCTTCGATTTGCACCTCACGCGCCTCTGTGTGGCCAGCGTTCGGTTCTGGTATCCAGAAATTCCTATCTGGCTGTTAAAAGATCGTCAGTACGAGGATTTCAGCACTACCGAAATCGAGCGCTACTGGAACGTTCAGGTCTATCCCAGCCGCCAGAAAACCCAGGGCTGGGGTTTTGGCAAGCTCGAGGTTATAACTCAATTGCCCGCGCGGCGCCTCTTGCTCCTTGATTCCGACATTGTCTTTGCCGGACGGGTGATTGACCGCCTCGAAAACTTCAAGGAAGACCTGGTCGTCGATAAGGAAGATTTTGACGCCGCCGCCGTTGAAGTTCAGTTTTTTTCTTTGGACAAACTCCGTCAGCTCGATCCGAGCTTTGCATACCCAGGTTACGGCTTTAACGGTGGCCAAATCGTCGCCACCACCGGCTGCCTTACCATGGATGAGTTCAACGGGCTCCTGGATTGGCAGACCCGCACTGTCAAACACCCGGAGATCTTCAAAAAGGGCGACCAGGGTTTGTCCAATTACATCGTCCTTCGGAAAGCACAGCAGGGCCAGCTCACCATTCGCCGCGTACCTTTCATGGTATGGCCCGGAGAAGCCGCCCGGGCCCAGCACATTCATCTGGAGGATCTCACCCGCGACGGACCTCACCAGCAGGTGATTCACTGGGCCGGACTCGGCTGGGGCAAAACCATTTCGGAAATGCCCAGGTCGGAGATTCTCTTGCATTTTGAAAATATCTATTACCGCGCCATTCTGTTCGGAGCTTGGCTTCGCCAGTGGCGTCGCGCGCAATTTCGCCTCCAGCGTGGTCTAATCGTTCCTCTCAAGGTCGCCGCCAAAAGAGTTTTGTCCAAACTCACCTGATCGCCGGTAGCTCACCGTCTCCAGGGCCGTCAGCTTTCGCCCCTATGTCGGTGTCCAAGGTTGCCGTCCAGCACCAGCCCGTTCTTCGGCCCTCAGTTCTTGATGTGGAATCCGATGCAGCCCGGGTTCGTCGAAAAATTTGACGGCACGGAAATTGCAAAGCTCGTGCCCGCTGTTCGCGAGCTCACGTAAGGTTGCTGCGCAGTCGTGTTGCACGTCACTCCCAGCTTGCTCCCGATGGACGAGTCAAACACCAGTTGGATATTGCTATTCGCCGTCACCGCGCTCGTGTTCACCGTCACGCTGGACGAGCCTGTGGCGATGGCCACAAAGCCGTCAATAAATGACCCGCACGCCGCCGGTGCCGCCGTGGAAAAACACTGCCCCTCCGTAGCTTCGGTTGCCGCAAGAATATTTCCTGTCACATTGTTGGCATTCAGCAGCTGCAAACTGGTTGTATTTACAGTCGGCGTGCTACCGCATGCAAGGTTGTAGGTGTCCGTGATCGTCTGATAGCTCAACGGCAAGAGTGACGGCCCGCACTGTGACCCGTTTGCTGCGTACACGTTGCCTGTGCTTCCGGGACCGCTGGTCCGATATGCGCTCCAATAGGCAGACCCGAGGGGCAGCGCCGGCTGCGTGATGAGCGTGCAGTGGCTTCCGTCCTGGGTGATACTTGCCGTCGGGCCGATCTTCGTCTGCGCACCCGTTGCTGCTGTGTAATTCGAGGACGCATCCCAGACTGAAACCGCATAGTAGTAGCTGCCCGACGGAAGGTTCCCGCCGGGGCATGTCGTCGTTAACGACAGGCTTGGCGCAAACAAGGGAGTCGCGATCTGTCCAGCTCCTACTTTCGCCGCCGCGCCTTGCAGTTGCAGCGCCCAGTTGGCCTTGTAGTCCGCCGTGCTTTCCAGCGATTCCCAGCTATACAACCCCTTGGGATTGTTCACCGGGTCGATACCCAGCAGGGTGCAGGTCTGCCCGCCATTCGTGAAGAATTTGAGAGTGCTGTAGTAATTTGGGTTCACTGCCACAAGCGGCTGGAAGCCCGACCCGCAGGCATAATTCTTGATTTCGTCCCCGCTGCTCGCAAAGCTGTTCGTGAAGTCGTAAGCGGGCGTGGCAAGTCCTCCTGTGGGATCGGAGTACGCACTATTCTCAAACTTCATGGAGCGGACGCCCGTGGGATATGTATTGAAAAGCCACTGCGGACCGCGAGCGCCTTCCTCCACTTGGTCATAAATGTCGTAGTTTCCGGCGAACGTCGTGGATACGCCGCAGTTGTTCACTTCTGCCGTGCCGAAACCGTAGGTACTGCGCGAGCGGAAGATATACGGCATGAACGTAGTGGTGTTTTGGTACGCCGTGCTGTTTCCGCACAGAGTTGTGATCAGCAACGATCGCCCGCTCGCGTAATCCCCCTGAGCCGTGCCCCAGCCGCCTTGATTCCACCACCAGCCAAAGCCTGACTTGATGATGACCGGCAGGGAACCATTGCCCCCCACGGTATGCACGTTGTTCATCGTAAAACCAACGGTGCCAGCTCCACCTTGCTCCACATCCCACAGCAACCCGGTTTCATAGGACTGGTACGTCTGCAGGACCATGTTCGACAGGATTTGGTTGATGTTGAGATTCGGCTCGAAATGGAAAAGCGGGTAGGCGTAACCTTGGAAGCACGCGAGAGGATTGAATTCGTAGAACTGACTCTGGCAAGCAAAGCCTCCCGAAACGCCTGTAACATCGCCGTTCCATTCAATCGTCCCGCGTTGCCAGAAAGGTGCTGCAACGCGCAGTTCCGTCGCACTGCAATTGACCGTTACCGGATTGGCCCAGACAGGGCGGGAGATCAGGTTCCCGATGATGGGGAACATGCTGTGGCCGGCGCCATCAGCAACCGATGGAGCGGGGACGAATAGGATGCCGCCGTTGCCTGCCCCTCCCGTTGTGAATCCGGGCATCGCCGCGCACGCCGCGTAGATGTTCGGAACATTGTCATGCCAGACGTTCACGCCGGCCACGCTGCTGGTTGCGTTGTTCGCCAGCGTCAGGGTAGTCGTGCCGGCTCCCGCGGTGATGGTAGTGTCCAAGTACTGATTGCCCGCACTGGTCGGAGCCGTGGAGGGATATTGCCCCTGGTCGACGTTTGCAACCGTCTGACCGTAGCCCTTGTCGAGGAAATAGGTGTCATCGCCTTCGGCCACGCCTACGAACGCATAGTTCGAGGCGTTTGCAGGAAGCGTGCAGCTTGACCCGGTGCAGCGGTAAATCAGGTGCGCCTTGGTCGCGTGCGACTGCATCACGTTCATGTTGCCGCCGAAGTTCCCGCTGTCCAAGGAGTTGTTGCAGGTCACGGAGAAAGTAACCGTGGTGTTCGTTTGGCTCGAAATCCCGAAGGTTGTCCCGTTGTAGGTCGAGTCTGACGATCCGCTGATGTTGAATTTGGCCCCAGGCCATGACCCGTATACCTCTGTGAACAGCGTCGGCACGGTAATGGTCGCCACGTTCGAGGAGCAGGAATAGTTTGTCACCGGGAGCGAGACGTGGTTGTCCCAGCGCAATTCCACTTCGGGAAGGACGTTCACGCTTCCGGATGCGCAACCTGACGTGGCATCGGGGACGCCTTGCTGCGAAATCGCGAATGTTGTCCCGGACGGTACGTTTGTCAGCGTGAACGCCCCGTTGCACCCGCTGTTTGACATCCCGGTGATTTCCACCTGGGGCCACTGGCCCCCGTGATACGAACTGGTCGGGATATTGTGCGCTGCGCTCGTCGTGTAAGTGACCGTGGTCCCGTCCCCGGTCGAGGACCTGGCATTGATCGTATACGTCTGCATCCCAAACGCCGCCGGTCCCGTGGCCGTCGAGCCTGCTGCACTGCACGCAGTCCTGCCGCCATAGTAGTCCACACTGGCAACGCAGTAGGAATAAGAGGTGGAACCAGACTGCCACAACGGTGTCACCGTGGGCGCCTGGGGCGTGGCCAGGCCCGTCGCCGGTCCTGCGCCCCACACCAGGATTCCGTTTCCGTTGGTGAAATCAAGCGCACTGGAAATAGCCAGCGAATTCGTTCCGCCGCTGATCGTCCCCGTTACGGGCGTGTCATAGTTCGTCCCGATATACCCGCCATAGCGCATTACGTCGTACCAGGGATTCGGCCCCTTGGAGTGAACATCCGCGTCAAAATTCTGCGGTGCCGTCCAGGTATTCGCCACGTTGGTTTGTGCGCCGCTCGCGCTGGCAATCGGCCCGATCTCCGTCCCGGTCTGATCCTTGTAGTACAGCCGCATGTCGGCGCTCTTTGTGTACAGATTCACCGTCCCCGTGCTCGCCGCTCCCGGGGGTGTCCCCTGGTTGGTCAAGTTCAGCGTCCCGCTCGCCAGGTTTCCCACTACCGTCGTGTTTCCGTTTACCGTCAGGTTGCCGCTCAGATTCAGCGTGAACGCGTTGATCCCGCCCGTGGTCGATAAGCTGTTGAAGGTGGGCGAAGAAGGATCGCTGGGCAGGATCACGTTCGGAATCTGTTTCGTCGTGATCCCCGGTCCGCTGATCTCTATCTCATACTGCCCCGGTGCCGCGTAGAAGAAATAATTCCCCATACCGTCTGTCGTTGTAGGGTTCGCCAACGCCTGCGTCAGTAACGGATCCGAATAAATCTGCGCCGTCGGCGTGCACGGCAACCCTGTCGCCGGCATGTTGCACACGTGTACCGACGCGCCCGCCAGCGGCACCCCGCGCGTGTTGAATACAATGTCGTCTTTGCGCGAGCCTTGCCCCTTCGCCGGTCCGACAACGTCCGGCGCCAGGTGCATCACCAGCGCGAGAATCACCCAAATTATCCCGCTCACAGCCCTTGATCGTATCATTGCATCCTCTACCCCAAAACTTTCATCTCACACTTGCTAAGCTGGAAATGTCATCCCGACCGGAGGCCCGCGCCGTTTGCGGGCCGCAGCGGAGGGATCATGGCAACCAACCATCCTAATCCTGGCCGATGGAAGCACGCACTCTCGCCTGATCGGCCACTTGCCATTCGATCGCTGGTCGCCCGCTCCTGATTTTGAGTGTGCGACACTTTTTTGCCCCATTTGCAGAAAGGGTGAGCCACCGCGATCTAACTGTGCGGAGGTTCTTCTCCTCGGTTTGCTTTACGTCCGACTAACACTCAGAGCAGCTTGCGGAAGGTCGCGCTGAACGTCACCGTGTCACTGGTGATCCCGGAGGGATATGATCCGGCTGTCAGTTGGGAGTTGAACGTTCCCGGCGTTTGGCAGATGACTTTCCACCCGTTCAGCGCGGTGCTTGGCACACCTACCGGCACATAGTTGTTGCCCAGGGTTTGCGTGGCGATCGCGACGCTTATGCATTGCGAGCCGGCGAGTTTGTCGGGCACGGTCGTCCAGTCAAGGGTGTCTCCGCCAGTCGGGTAGCTGCCTGAAAAACTGAGCCTCCCGTTGATGTAGATGAAGTTCGAGGCGCTTCCGTCCACGTCTCGGGATGTGAGCGCATTTCCATCTGTTCCGAGGATTTGAATTGACACGATATTTCTCCTTGGCGTTCCGCGCACGCCAGATAAGCGGACATGGCCTCATGGCTCATGGTCATTTGGTTCTCCGCAAAACTCGCATTCGTTGTCTATTTGGTTCTACAAGTGCCTCGGTCCTGACTACTTAAAACTGAGAACTGAAAACTGTCTTAGAACGGCGTATATCCGCTCCTCGATGAATACGGCCGCCGCCTTCTCGAAGACTGTTGTTCTCTCTTCACCGCCGCCACCACCAAGTCCTCGATTGCATCGCTCGCTGCGTCGTCCCACTTCTCGGACAACGGGCTCCCTCTCGCCCACCCCGCCAGCGCTGCCGTTGCATAGGCCAACGCCTCTTGTGCGTTCCTCACCAACACCGGTGACGTCGAGTCCGTAAAGTCCGGGTATGCCTTCAAGTACCTCAGCCGGATTTGTGTATCCTGCGTCGCTCCTAAAAACCACAATCCATCCGCCCGCCACTCCCACACGCTTAACGTGATGTCCTGCTCCCTCGACGGCAATCCTCCGTGCCTCGTTAAATCCACCATCTCCACAAAATCGTCGCTCGACAGGTTCGCCCTTTCCCAGAGCTTCAGCGGTACCAGCAAGTCCGTCGGCAATTGATTCGGTGGCGCCGTTGCATCCGAAATCGACACCTGCACCGATGCGTCCTGCTCTGCCACCGCCGGCACCACCAGCAGCACGTCATCCTGGATGAATCCCCCGCCGCCGGCGTTCCCGATCGCTCGCTGCACCTTCCGGTACGCGGAGTTCAGATACGGCAGCAGCAAGGTGTCAGTAAACAAGTTCCCTTGCGCATCGTTCAGCAGCGATCGCACCAGCGACGTAATCTGTCCCGCCGTGTTATATGCACTCGATCCTACGACTGGCATGTTCTTTTCCTTATTGCGCAGGGCGGCTCTAAGCGAGCCTTACCCGCCCGCCGTTTTCTGCCGGGGCCCCTGCGGCTTCTCTCTTGTCAGCGCCTCTCAGCGCTCTCCCCGTCTCCGTGGTATCTTTCTCCCTCTCCTCTGTCGGGCAACGGCGATTTCTGCAAGTACGCCGCTACTCCAATCACGGCATTTATCAGCGCTGCGGCGCCGCCAATTTTCGCCGTTGCTCCCATCCCCGCCTGCAAATTGAAGTGCGCAGGGTCAATTCCCACTGCGGCCAGTCCCGTCATCATCCCGCCTGCAGCTCCACTGATCCCGGCCGCCAGCAGCCCTCGCATCCAGATCTGTACCCGTGTCATCCGCTTCATCCGTTCGCTCGCTTCGCAACTATCGCCGCCTCATCCCACCGTCACAAACGGCTGCCCGTGCAGTGCCGGCACGCCGTCATCAAGCCTGTCGTACGCCCACGCCTCATACTCTCGGTCTTTCCGCGCCTCTCGCTCATACAACCGCTCGCGCCTCTTTGCTTTTGGCATACGTTGTGACCACTCGATGGCGCGCGCCACGTACTCCACAATCGCCGGCGTCAACTGCACGAATTCCCCGTTTGCTCCCTGGACGGTGAAACAATGCTCGTACTCCCCGCGCTCCGGATATGGCCCCAGCGCCGCCACGCTTCTTCCCTCCGCGCTCTCCAATGTCTGTGCGTACCACGCTGACGGTGATCCGTACGCTTCCGGTGGCACCCATCGTTCCACGTGCCAACGGTTCACCGCGGCATACTTGGGTTCACGCCGCAGTTCCACCACTTCCCGCACCAATTTCCCGTTTTCGTCGCGGTCTTCAAACTTCCCGCCAATCCACGCCAGCCGGTTCCATCCCCACACCACGCGGTAGTTCGCTTCCCCGTACCGGTTCAGCCCGCCGACTCTCGCCAGCCGCTCCGCTACGCTCTCCGGCGTCTCGTGGCTTTCTCGTATCACCTGAATCATCGCTGTTCATCTGCGGCAGAGGCACTCCTGCCTGTGCCCTTGGGTTTACTTTTCTCTTTTGGTCCGTCGGGGCGCAGCACTGCTGCGCCCCATGTCCGCACCATTTATTTTTTTCGGCAGTCACCATCAGCACAGCAACCAATCGTTTCCTGATCGCTGGCCGCTGATTACTGATCGTCAAAAATAGTCACTCTCGCAACCCACCGTCTCCTCATCGCTGATATCCGATATCAGCTTTCCATTAGTACCCGCTCGGCCGCGCCAGCGTGTCGATGTACGCGCCGCTTCTCGGCGAGTCATCCCACACCTGAAACGCGGTATCAAAGTAGAAAATGAACGACGCTGCAATTCCGCCGCTCGCTCCGTAAATCGGGAACACCGTGTTGCCGTTGACCTCGTAAAAATCGATGTCCTTCAGCACCGCGCGCCCCCAATGCGACAAATCCAGAAAATCCACTCGCGTTTGGTCCGCGTTCACGCTGGACTTGATCGGAATCCCGCTCATGGTCTTCCGCCCGGTAAACAGCAGATCTAGATCGTTTCCGTTCCCACCGCCGCCTTCCTTGATGATTTGGCTCACCGTGATCCCCAGGTTTTCCCACGCGTGTTCCTGTTCCACGGCCATGTACGCGATCAGCTTGGCCAGGTGGTTGATCCCCAACGCCTTCCTCACCTTGTTGATTGCCAACCGCACGTTCGCCGGCGTCAGCGCCGCATTTCCTGCGTTGACGCGCGGTGTCGCCAGTTGCACGGGATACGTCGCGCGGTTCAGGTTCAGCCAAGTTCCCGTAGTCGCGTTGTTCTGGTGATATTTGATCCCATACAACGACACCGGCTGCGCTCCGCTCAATCCGTCGTGCACGATCACGTCCGTCGCGATCGTTCCTGTCGGGACGTTGTCCACCGTGATCTGCTGCGTGGTGATCGGATCCGCCGTCAGCACGTTGGTTGTCACGCTTGCCGCAACGTTGCGATTCGTCGTCAACGTGGTGTCGTAAATTTGGATCGTCTGTCCGGGATACACCAGCGCCGCGCCGTTAGGCACCGTCATGGTAAACGTGGTGCCGCTCACCGCGCTGATCGTTCCCAGGACCCCGTTCCCGGCCGTCTGCATCAACTTATCCAGGAACGCGCGGAACTGCCTCATTCCGTTCACCACTTCCCTCTTCGCCGCGTTCTCGACCGCTCGCTCCTTCCCATTCGTCGCGTATTCCACCAACTTCGTGATTTCAATCGCGAACCGGAAGAATATCGGCGACACCTGCGCCACGTCGTACTGCGTCCCCGCGCCGCGGCCTAGGTCCCCCCCGTCCGCGTTATACGACCCGGCCTTCCCTCCCGGATTCACTTGCAGCGGCAGGCGCATGTTGCGGCTGGATATCCGCTCGATGTCACCGCGCTGCTGAATCATCGTCAATAAAATGTCGTCGCGCTCGTAGAGCAGGGGCACTTTGTCGCGCACCTTCTCGAGCTGCAACGCGATGACATTCGCGTTTGCTTGTGCTGGCATTGTTTGTTCTCCTTGAATTTGACTAGCCCCGCTTCATGGAGCCAGACAGGCGTCTTGTGAGAAGGCGCCAAACTTTCTCTTCTTTCTTATGTAGGGACCGCCTTCCGAGGCGGATCGCCAACTCAGCCAATCCTTAACTCAACTTCTGGCCGCTCTTCTTGCCACTCCCTGTCAAAAAAAACGACGCGACCCAATTCGCTTCCCCCTCCGAAAACTCAAAACTGAAAACTTATAACTGATGACTCTTTCCCCCTCACATCCCCAATATCTCTTCGTCGCTGATCTTTCCGTAATCCACGCGACGCCCTCGGCTCGCGCCCGCGTCTCGTCGGGCCGTGCTCGCATTCTCATTCCGGCTGGAGCCCTGGCGTTCGTTGTCCTTCCGTGGCGCTGCGGTCGTGGCACGACGCTGTGTTCCCGCCAACTCCTCGTGCCGCGCTTCCACCGGATTGCGCCCCTGCCCCTTTTCGCGCGCTCCCAGTGTCGCCTGCGTCCAAGAACTCACTACGCGCCGCACCGCTCCAGGCACCAACTGCTTTGCCCGTGCATCGATCAGCCGCACGACTTGCGACCTCGCCGCATCATCGAATCGCCGCCCTGCCAAGATCTTCCCCACCTGCTCGCCCAACTGCCCGTCGTTCTTTAGTTCCGCCTCGATCTCTTCCCTCACCGCACTGCCCAGTCGTTCTTGAAGAGGCGCAGCCCCCTGCGCCCCTTCTCGCCCGTTCGCTCCGATCATTTTCAAATTCGGCAGCGCCTGTTCCATCATCCGCGCAATCGCTCCGCCCACGCTCTTTTCCAACTCCGCATTCGCCGCCTTCTCAAACGCCCTGTACCCGCTCACGATCTCCGGAGCCACCGCCGCTCCTCCCTGCGCGCTCGCCCCATCCGTTTGGGCCGCGCCCTGCGTAAGCCTGTCATCCCGACCGGAGGGCCGCGTCTCTTGCGGCCCGGAGAGGAGGGATCGTGGCGTGCTCACCGCATCTTGGCTAGCACTCTGTTCTTTCCCGCTTCCCTGTCTGCTGGCTTCTCCGAGCAACCGCACTCCCGCCTCCACCATCTCCCGAAACGCCGCCGGATCCTGCTGCATCATCTGCCGCGCAAGCTGTGCCCGCGCCGCGGCATCGCCCCGATAAAACGCCGCATCAATCTCATCGAGTGTCCGCGCGCGTTCCGCCGCCGCTTTTGCTTCGTTTGCACCGCCCGGATAAATTTCCTTCAGCGCCCGCGCGTCCTCGGGCGTCGCAAACACCTCGCGATACGCCGCAGCTTCCTTCTCCGCCCTCTGCTTGCCATCCCAGAGCTCCTTTGCTTCCTCCCCGTGCCAAGGGTCCTTCATTCGCTCCGCCAGCCACTGCGGCGCTTCCTCTGTTTTCCCGTCCCTGTGGCTTACCGCTTCGGGTTTGTAGCTCACCCCTTCAGGGGTGAGTCTTTCCTTCTCCCCGCCGGTTTGCGCCCCGTCATTCCGAGGGAGAGTAGCGACCGAGGAATCCCTCTTCGTTTCCGCCGTCGAGCCGTCGAGCTCTGCGTCCTGCCCCTCCGGCTCCACCCCGATAATCTGCTCATCCGTCAACGCAAACACGTCGCTTCCCGCCCCCGTGTCCGCCATTTCCCGCAAAATCGGATCCGCTACACTCATCACCCAACTTCCCTTCTAGACCGTCCTCACTCACTTTGCCGGCCACACCCTCAGCCATCGAACCCAGCGCCGCGTTCCCTGCTCACTGTCCGCTCTTCCCCACAACGCCCTGCTGCACCGCCTGCCTTATCCCCTGTGCCTGCACCACCTTCAAATGCGCCTCCGCGTGTGCCCGCACATTGGCAAATCCCGCCGGATTCGTCATTTTCGCCGCCTGCCCCGCCTCCGAATTCGCCCAGCGCTTGCATTCCTCAAACTCAACCGCGTGATCGTCCAGCAGCACATCCACCGGCACCGACGGCAGCACAAGCACCCCGTCTTCAACACGGTTGTCATCCCGAGCGCCAGCGAGGGATCTGCTGTTCTCTTCCTGATCGCTGGTCGCCGGCCGCTGGTCGCTTCTTCCGACAACGATCGGCGCACTTCCCAGCAACACCTGGATCTCCCGCAATTGTTTGTTCCGCGAATCCTCGCCCGGTACCACCAGCTCCGTCAGCCCCAGCACGTTTTTGATGTACCCCAGATTCGCCGGATTCGCCAGCGCCTCTTGGATCACCGGGTCCTGTAGTCCAAACAACTGCTGCAACACTCCCCGCTGCTGCGATTTCAATCGCGGAAACGTCTCATCTGCCTCCGGGTGCACGCAAATATTCCCTTTCAAATCCGCCACGCGAATCATCCGCGCATCCAGCGTTCCGTCCGGACCCAGCAGGGGCACGTCCACGTCCTCCGGCCGGTTCTTCCGGAAGCAGTCCACGCCCAGCAGCATCACGTCCGCATAAAACTGCTTCACGCGCCGCCACACCAGCCCCAGCCTTCCCATGGCCTGGTCCCGCGCCATCGCGTATCCGCTCGCTGTTTTCACGTCCTCCATGTTTCCGCCAAACACCGCCGGAAACAGTCCCGTCAAAAATTGCGCCACCGGTCCAATCAGATCCTGCTGATGCCGGAACATATCCGGAGGCACCTGCGCCGGCGCCGGCTGGAAAAATCCCGCCGCTAACGGTTGTCCTGGTCGTGCTCTCGCCGGAAAATGTGCCGCCGGCTCCGCCACCTGGTTGCCGATCGCGTCGAAATCCAGCACTTGCGGATCCGCGTAAATCGGCGGAATGCCGTACTCGTATGTCTCTGCTTGGATATTCGACAGCGCGTTGTACCGCTCCTGCACCTGCACCAGCGAATCGCCCACGCTCGGGCGGTTCTGCCCGTCTCCCGGCAGCGCGTGCAGCACGCGCCAGTGGTCATCCATGTTTTCGCTTCGTGCTTCGCAGTAAACATCGCCGGCAAACGCCACGTAACACCCGTCTGGGAACAACGCCAGCAGGTCTTTCCGTACCGCCTCGTCTTCTATTCCGTAAAATGCCCACGGCCGCAGCCAGGTCCGGTCAAACGTGATCAAATTCATTAGCGCGTCGCCCGGATGGATCGACGGCAATCCCTGCTCCACGCTCAATCGGGATACTCGCGCGTACACATCTTCGGCGCCCTGCGATGGTGCCGACTCGATCTTGTCTGCCACCAGGGGATACGCGGCCTTCAACTTCGCTCGGTGCACTTCCGCTTGCCATTGCAAGTACGGAAATTCGTGCATCTCGTTCGCCCACACCGGCGTATTCAATTCCAATCCCCCGGCAATCGAGATCACTTCCTGGCCATTCGCCACGCGCCGCACACGCGCCACTCGTGGCACCGTTACCCGCTCTGCTTTCTTCAGATCCTTCTCCCCAAGTTCCGCCCCGCACCCAGGACACGTGTAGCTCACCCCTTCAGGGGTGAGGCCTTCCCCATTCCCACCACCCAACTCTCCGTCTGCCTCAACCCTACTTCCGTTATCCCGAGCGCCAGCGAGGGATCTGCTTTCTCCCCTCGCCCCTCGCCACTCACCGCTCGCCACTTCTTCCCCGGTCGATGGTCGCTGGTCACTGGTCGCTTCTGCCGCCGTCTTCTTCCCGCACTCCGGGCACTCCCACACATCCTCGCCCAGCGGAATCTCGATGGCCTCCAGGATCTCTTCCGCATGAGCCCCAAATCGCTGCGCGTCCTCGACGTACCGCACGTACGCGCCTAGCTTCCCGTCCGTCCACAAGAAATATCCAATCGACGTCAGCAGGTGCTCCACATGGTTGTTCCGTTCGATCAGCTCCGCCACGTCGCTCGCCGCGCGTGCCGCCCCAATATCCACCAGCGATTGCGCCGATTGCGGGTAGAACCGCACGCTCGGCACATCCTGTGAAAGCACCGCCACGAACGACAGTCCAAATCCCTGATAGAAATTCGTCACAAACTGGTACCGCGGCATCTCCTCCAGCGCGCGGTCGTCGCTCGACCGGTTCTCATAGGGCAGGTGCCAATTCATGTCCCCCGGGTTCCACCACATATATTGCAACCCTTGCCAGAACAGCCGCGCCTGTCGGATTCGCCGGATTTCGTGCATCCGCGCCGCCACGCCTTCCATCCGGTACTGCCGCACCAACTCTCGCAGCGCGCTCACCAACTCCGGCCGCTCCTCCTCCAACCTCTCGAAGTTCGGCCCCAGTCCGATCCGGCTCATCACGGAACTTGTCGCAATCGGGTCGCCCAGCGCCAGCGTTCCCTTCGCCAGGTTCGTCGCCAGTTCCGCAATCGCGCCGGCCTGTCCATTCCCGTCCGCCGGCGCCATCACTCCGCGCTCAAACTCATTCATCTCGTTTTCCATGACGTCTCTCGTTTGCACAATCTACCTGTGTCATGCTCAGCCGCTTCTCTTCGTCGTGGCGCAGCCATTCCTGGCTGTGCTCTTGGGTCTCTCTTGTAGGGACCGCCTTCCGAGGCGGTCCGCAACGCTTACTCAGGCGTTCCTGCCGCGCCATGCGCACGCACCCGCGTAGCGCCGGCTTCTAGCCGACGCTTTTCCCCGTCATCCCGCCCACCAGCGAAGGATCTCAACCCCTCCGCTCGCCGCCATTTTCCCGTTTTCTCCCAACTGTTTCCCGGTCGCTGATCGCTGGTCGCCGCTCTTTGCTTCTTGATCGCTGATCACTGATCCCTGATATCTTCCAGCTCAACCCTTCCCTGCTTCGCTCTCTCGCATCGCCTGCACCTGCGGCCACGACCTCTTCCGGATTCTCGTCAACCCCGCGGGCTTTGCTGCTTCCCCTGTCTCCACTGGCGGGAATCCCGCCGTCCCCAACAGCGAATTCAGCAAAGCCCGATTTTCCGCCTTCAAACGCGCATTCTCCTCCTCCAGCATTTGCGTATAGCTCGATTTGAAGAATTCGCAAAGCCAGTTCATGGTTAGTACGCCGGTGCGGCCAGCTTGTAGCCGACGATGTGCGCGTGGATCGCGCCTGCCGTTGCCGCCGCTGTGGTGCAGAAGGCCACCGGTACTGCCGCAGCAGCGTTGTAGACGTAGTTCGGTACCAACGTCGAGCTGTCTGTGGTGGTGCCAGCGGTCAGTGTCGTGTTGGCCGCGCCAAATTCCGTCCCGGACGTATAACCAAGCGACCATCCTCCCGTGCAACCGGTAATCGTGGTCGACACCCTTGCTGTCGCCGATGTAACCACCGAGCGTGTGGGAATTTTGATGCTGCCCAAGTTCGTTGACTGGCCACCCGTGCTCAACGTCACCGCCCCGGGATCGATCTGCCAGAACACCAGGCCGCCGCCGTTCAGGCTGGCGTCGTTGATCGCTTCCTGCACTCCCTGGTCGCCGGACATTACCTGGCTGAGGCTGAAGCTCGCTGCATGCGTGTACGTGAACGTCGCAGTTACGCTTGCACACGGCACGTTCCCCGTGCCGCTCGTCGGGGCAACCAGCGAATACGCCGTCGGAGTCACCGTCTCCGTTACGGCGCTGTTCTGAGGATCGATCGTGAACGGCACATACACGCCGTTCGCCGGCGCCAGCGGCTGAATCACGCGCCCATCCGGCAACGCAAACAGTGCCGGGCACACGGTGATGGTCTGCGAACCGGCCGCCGTGTTGCCGTTCAGCACGTACGCGCCCCACACGCTGTACTTGGTGGAATCGAAAACGCCCGCCACACGCGAAAACTGCGCCGAGGCGCTCTGCGCTTTCGCCTTGTGCGGCGCGCTCAGCCAGCAGGCCAGCCCGGCCACCACCGCAACCACTGTCATCACTGCAACAATCTTTTTCATGTCATTCCCCTCATTGAAATTTGACTGCGAATCCCTTTACCGCAATACCCTTCTACGCGGTCCTGTCCCGACCGTCCGCGGTGCGCCATGCTCCGCACACTATCGCTGCCTGCAGGCGCTAAATTGCCCCACCTATCGAGGGCCACCTTCTTTGCCTCTTTGCTTCCTTACTTCCTTGCCTCCTCTCTTCACCACTTCCATCTCCGCTTCGTAAACCGATGTGGCCCCAACTGTTTCTTCGCCTCCGCCTCCAGCCGCTGCCAGTGAATCGCCCGCGAAGTCGGATCTTCCGCGCTGATCTGCCGCTCAATCTGCACCGCCAACGGCACTCCCGGCACAAATCGCGCTCCACTCCCTAGGCTATTAGGGGGCGGGGCCTGCCCCGCCCCGGGCGCACGTCCGTGTGCCCCAACACCGGCGTATCGCACGCCGGAAACCAATCCGTACCTCGCCGCGTCCGCAGGATCGTCTCCCTCTACCTTACGGACATCCTCCACGCGCCGATCATCTCTCACCAGTTGCGGAAGGCCCTCGATCAGCTCCCGGCAATTCTCCGTGATCACCCACTCATCGTTCTCCAGCATCTGGTACATCAACTGCCATCCGCCCACCCGGTCGTCGTCCGCTGGCGTCGGCCGCGGCAATCCGTTCTGCTGCAGTACTTCACCCAACTGCTCCGCAATGGATGCCTCGCTCGTTCGGTGCGCGAACGCGTCCGGCGACAAAAACACTTCCCCGATCCGTTCGCCCGCGGTCCGCTCCGCAATCGCCTGTGCCAGCATCCGCGGTGACAACCCGTTCTTCACAAACTCGCGGTACGTGACGATCCTCGGTCCATTGCTCCCTGGAGCGTTGTCCCTCGTTGTGTCGTTCCGAACACCGGTGGTAGCGCCGGCTTCCAGCCGGCTTGTTTCTCCGTCCTCCCGAGCGTCAGCGAGGGATCTGCTTTTCTCTTCCCCGCTCGCCGCTCGCCACTCGCCACTCGCCACTTTCCGCCTGGTCGCTGATCGCTGGTCGCGGGTCGCTGACTCTGGCACCGCACAATGCCAGTACACCGCGCTGTCATGCTGAAATCCCCAATCGATCGAAATCCACCGCGGCCACCACGCTTGCATTCCGATCTCTTCCGCGCGCGCTGTGTGCCTTCCGATCTCGAACACGTCAAAGTACTGTCCCGCGAAGACGTCCCAATCCCCTTCCAGAAACGCTTTCCGCAACTGCTCCGGCAATGCCTCCAGCGTCTTCCGGTAATTCACGTCGTCCGCGTAGATCGGGTTGTCTGCAATCCGCGCGCGGATAAAATCGTAATCCGATGGATCGTACTGTTCCGGCCGTTCATACCCGGGCGGTGGCACCTTGTCCACCCACAGCGCCTTCACCCACGCGTGCCCGATGTTCCCCGGGTTCGTTGCCCCCGCCATGCACGGGAACGTGCCTGGCACGGAGCACCGGTTTCTGCTCGTTAGAAATTGCCACTGCTTCAGCGTGAAATGCGTCAGCTCATCAATCCCGATGAACATGAACTCCGCGCCCTGGTATTGGTAAACATCGTTCTCGTTCTTGCAATATCCAAACCGCGTTGTCGACCCGTTGAGCCAAGTCACGATGTGCTTGGCTTCGTCATACGAGAGGTACAGCTCCTGCGGCACGTTCCGCCGGAATTCGCCTAAAAGCGACATCTCCAGCTCCGGAAACGTCCGCCGCAGCAGCAGCGTGTCCACCCCCGGAAACATCGTGGCCTGGAAAATGTTCTCCCAGACCATCGCTTTCGTCTTCCCTGGACCTGCCGCACCGCCAAACATCCGGTATTTGGCCCGGCTCTGGTGAAACTGATCCTGCCTCGGGAAAGGCTTGTAAAAGCGGGAGTAGGTCTTCACGTTGGACAACGGGGGCGCTCTACCAGCCTGAGCGAAGGGCAGCCGTAGCCACCCTGCCGGATTTTAGCCGGCACCCTTCCCCGACCCGTTAGAGCTTCTTCGCGGTATTCGTCAGATCCGTCTTTGCCGCCGTGCCGACAGCCTTCAGGTCCTTGCCAATCAAGCCGCGAAATGCGTACCCCAGAACCGCTCCTACCAGCAAACCGCCCAACACCCAAAGAATCGTCATTTCTGTTTCTCCTTTTCCTTTTCCAAAGCGTCAAGCGCGCGTTGCGCTACCGCGCTCGGAATATCGATAATGTAAGTCGGCTCTCCATCCGGGCCTCCCGCTTCCGCCACCCTCGCGTTCTTGCCGTACTTCATCTCCAGCAACTGCTCTAGTGCACTCTTCGACGATCTCTCATCCCGTCCCCGCAGCAACAACTCCGTCAGCCTCACGATGTCGATTCGTTTGTTCACCGCATCCGCGAACGCCATTCCATCCAGCGGAAGTTCCTCTCCTCCGGGCAATGTCGCTCGCTCATTCCATAAACTTTCCAGAATGTCATCTCCGCCGCCGGCCCCCGTTATTGCCTTTTTCTCTTCTTTCTTGGGAGTGCCGCCGGCCTCTTTGGCCTTCGTCTTAGCCGGGTCAGCGTCCGTCTTGTGGCCCGCAGTGAGTGCGGCGGAGGTGTGCGCATCCCCACCAGCGGGCAATCCACTTTCGGCGTCAGACCCCGCCAGCTCTTCTGGCGAGTTGCAACTCGCCCGGCCTTTCAGCCGGCTCACTCCCTTGCGCTGTCGGGATCCGCCTTCGACGCGCAGATTTCCGGAGAGCGAATCCATCCCCCGGAAAGCCCTCATCGTGATCGTTTGTGGCTGCCCCATACCTTCCTCCGCCCCGCCCGGGCCAATGGACACGGCGCCTTGTCACCACAGAAATGCTCCACTTCCTTGCCGGGCTCCGTGCGCACCAGCACCCCCAACATCGCCCCGAAAATCGCGTCCCCGTGCCGTCGGCAGAATTCCGACCCTTCCTCTGCCCTCCGCACACACGGGATCCATGCCATTCGCGTCCCCGCGATCGGATAATAGGCCCTGCACTTTTTCATCTTTGGTTTACAGCAGCTTGCTGCCGCTTCTACGCTTTCAGCTACATCCGCTTCTTCGCACCGCCTGCGCCACCGCCCCGTCATCCCGCCGTTGTAACGCCGGCATCTTGCTGTCTCTTGGGTCCCGCTTCCCCTACGGCTAAATCCCCCACCGCCCGCAGCCAGTGCCGTCCCGACTATCTGGGCCAAAAATTAGATGGGGCCAGCGTGCAGATCATGCGCCGCTTACGAATTGAACGGTTGACAAAAAAAGTTGGAACGGCACCAGGTCCCGTTCCGCTGCAGCCCACGCCCCGTACTCTCCGCCCCAAAAACAAAAAGCCCCGGCTCGTCGCCAGGGCTTGGATGCACTTTTCTACGCCTCTAAGTATACCACATCTTCAATTGCTGTCAAGTAAAATCTTTGCCTCTCCCCATTCTTTTTTCAGCCCTCTCCACCCCACCCAGCCGCACGCCTCTGCTTCACCCCTACTCTTTGTCTAAGATTACTACATTTTAATTCATTTTCTTCTTGACATTACCAGTACCCGGGCACACACTACTTCAACCCCAGTAAGCCCTTCCCCCAGAAAGAGCCGCTTATGTGCCACTTTTCCCTCCAAGTCAGCTTCACCAGTGCCGCCTGGCATGATGTCCTGCAGAATCCCCGCGATCCCTTGGCGGCCATTCGCGTTCCGGTTGAATCTCTCGGCGGCAAGCTCCAACACGCTTTCTTCACAGAGGATAGCTACGACGTCCTCGCCATCACGGAATTCCCGGAAAATGTCTCCCCTGCCGATCTTGCCATCGCCTTCTATGCCGGGGGTGCCGTCGCCAATTTGCGCACTTCCCCGCTGCTCACGGCCTCCCAGGCCCAGGAGGCCAAACTCAAAGCCGCCTCCTGCTCATACCATCCGGCCCTTCGTGACCGCACTTTCGCAGCCTCTGCCTCCTGATCCCAGCCCTTTGTAGCCAGTGCAACTTCCCGACCCCTGCCCACCCCTCAGCGCTGGAGGCGCGACACTCTCCCTCTGCATGCATCCACCCCGGCTCTTGACGCCGAGTGAGCGATCCCTTTTGGCACATCTTCACCCCCCTGCGGCCTTCCACTTCCCGTCCGTTCCATCCCCCCTTCTGCTAAAATCTCCCCGTGCCACCCCTTACACCGTGTCCTAAACTCGCCAATATACGTCTGCACCCCATCAAAGCTCTTGATCCCGTTTCCGTCTCCGAAGCCCGCATCTCCCCTTCTGGTGGACTCGCCCTCGACCGCGCCTGGGCTCTCTATTCCGTCGACGGCAAGTGGGTCAACGGCAAGCGCACTCCTCTTGTCCATCTCATCCGCGCCGGCTTCTCCCCCGGCCTTTCCTTTGTCACCCTCTCTGTCCCCACCGATCGCCGCAAAATTCCCTCGCGCACCTTCGCCTTCCCGGACGCCTACCAGGATGCCGCCGAGTGGTTTAGCGTCTTCTTCGAGCAACAGATCCTGGTTCGCTATTCTCCTGGCGGCTTCCCTGACGACACCATTGCCAATGGCCCCACCATTGTTTCCACCGCCTCGCTCCAGGCGGTTTCCGCGTGGTTCCCCGGTCTCTCCGTTGACGACATGCGCCTCCGTTTCCGCACCACTCTCGAACTCGACGGCGTGCCTGCCTTCTGGGAAGACCGCCTTTTCGGTGAAAACGAGCGCAGCGTCGTCCGCTTCACTCTCGGCGAGGTCGCCTTCGAGGGCAGCAATCCCTGTGCGCGTTGCCCCGTGCCCCCGCGCGATCCCTTCACCGGCATCACCCTCGATGGCTTCCAAAAGCGCTTCACCCAACTCCGCGAAGCCACTCTACCTCCCTGGTCTCCCCGCTCCCGCTTCGACCACTTCTACCGCCTCGCCACCAACACCCGCGTCCCCTCCTCCGAATCGGGCAAACCCCTCCGCCTCGCCGATCCGCTCAACCTCTCCTAAATTCTTCATCCCTACAACCTAACCCCGTCATTTTGAGCGAAGCGAACAAGACCTTCTGCACCCGAGTCTCGCGCGCATGAAATATCTCGACCCCAGCGTCTTGCCTCCCATGCTCCCTTCGTTCTCGTTCCTTGATCGCAGGTCACGGATCGACTTCCTTGCGCCTCCTGATAACTGATTACTGATATCCCCCCACCACTCCGCAATGCCGTACTCACTTCTCCCCGTTAAAATAACTCCGCGGCGGAAACAAACCCCTCCTCAACATTTCCTCCCCGCATCTCCTCCGAATCTCCTCCGACCAATTCGTCCAGCTCCGCTCGCTTAACCCCAAAAAATGCCGCGCTATCTCATACGGCGCCAGCCCCAAATAGTACAGTCGGAACATCACCATCCGTGACGCACGTTCCGGCCCCTCCAGCCCTGCCTGCCCCGCCAAGGCAAAATCCGCCACCCAATCTTTCAACTTCGGCCGCAGGTCCGGTCGCCACAAGTATTTCGCGTCCTGTTGCCAATCCAGCGCCCCCATGCCCCGTTTCGTCTCCAGGATCTCCCGCGCCCCGCGATATACCTCCCAGCACACATCGAACGCCGTCTCCGCCTTCACGCTCATCGTCTCCTCCGCCCTCTGGAGTGCGGCAGCTTGCCGCCGCTTTCCACCAACGCAATTCCACCGGCCAAACTCAACCCTCGCCCAAATCGTGCCCTCCCTCCTTCTCCTCCTTTGCCTCCTCCACTTCCTTTCTTTCCTTCTTCACGGCCTCACCTGGTATTCCCACACTTTCTCTCGCGCATTCGTTCGCAGCGCTTCCTCCCATTCCCTTCGCCTCTTCTCCACCTGAAACGCTCCGTGCTCCACTTTCCGCAGATGGCGCAGTTGCGCCGAAATGCTCGTCTCCGGAAACTTTGTCTTCCGCCCCAGTTCCTCCAGCGTCATCCACGAATCGTGCTGCGCCGCCAGCAGCATCACCTGCCGCACCACCTCCAGTTGTGTCGGCGCGCGCGCCGCGTTTTCCTCCGCCTGCCTTTTCCTGCGTTCCCCGCTCATTTCTCCTCCTCGCCCTTTACTCCTTGGCTAACCTCGCCAATCCAAGCTTTCCTCGCGCCTCCCGGTCCCTTTCTTCACTTCTCCTTACTCGTCTCTCCCTCCTCCGGACCCGCTGTACCTTCCTCCCCTCCCGTATCTCTTTCTTCCTCTTCGGGATCCGCCTCCCAGGCGCTCCTGTCCGGATCCTCGTAGTCCCCCGCGCATCCGCTGCACAGCCCCTGCACGTTTTCCTTCTTTTCCACACTTTTCCACAGACTAGTAATCCTAAAGGTACTGACTCCGTATATTACTGCGGGGTTAATATATCTTCGGTATTTCCAAGAACCGTCTTTCCGGAGGTCCTCGTGTCTCATTTCCGCCCCCAGGCTCCCTGGGAATTTCTTCTCTCCGCCTCGCGCAATACTCTGCAGTCTTATGAGCTTTCGCGCCTCGCCCACGCCGCCAATCTCCGCAAGGAAATTGCCGACTTGCTGGATCAATGGCTCGAGGAGAACACCGCCGCCATGCTCGCCCGCTGGCTGATCGAACAACGCGAACGCTCTGTTCTCGCCGTCGGGAACGCTCCCGATGCGGAGGCCGCCGGCTCCAACGGCCATTCTGTGTCCGATAATTTTTTGGCGGATTGTCCCGCTCCGCCCCACGGTTCGCGCAGTCATTCCTGAGCTTTCCCCTGCGCTTGGTACCGCGTGTTCGCTTTGGTTTAGCTTTCTCGCTCGAACGTTGCTCGCCGCCAGCGTTCCCCGAGGTATGCGTTGCGCTTCACCGCTCCTCCGCGGCATCACCCTCGCCCGTTGCGCTCCTCCCGCAAACTCACATTCGTGCGCTTTCATGCTTCTTGTTTCCGAGACCTCGTTCGCTCTTTCCACGTCCCGCCTCGCCAACTTACGTCTCGCATCCCGTATATGAATTACGGGACCCCAATCGAAATCCCTCCCTGCATCCCTCCCAAGAAAACAAAAAGCGCGACTCTCGCCGCGCTTTCATTCCTCCCTCTGCCCCTTGCTCCCCCACTTCGATCAAATTATCCCGTCCATACCTCCCTCACCGCTCTGCGCTTTCCGTGGTTTTCAGAAGAGTGCGGTTGCTGCACAATCTTCCTCTCTAGCACATTCACTCCTCCTCGGTTCCTCTTCTTTGTGCTCTCCACGTCTTTTGCGAACTCTGAGTTATGTCTTCTCTTCGCCCCTCCCTCGAACCCATCATTCATTTCCTCTTGCCTCCTGATTGCTGATATCTGATATCCTCTTTCCTCCGGAGGCTCTCATGCCCAGCACCAATCGTCAGTGGAAACTTGCCGCCCGTCCCACAGGTCTCATCACTCCAGATGTTCTGCAACTCTCCGAATCCCCGCTCCCGGCCATCGAGGATGGCCAGGCCTTGGCCCGCGTCAAGTATCTTTCCATTGACCCTACCATGCGCATCTGGATGGCGGACATTCCCCAATACATGCCGCCCGTGAAGCTCGGCGAAGTCATGCGCGCCTTCGGCCTCGCCGAGATCGCCGATTCTCTTCACCCCGGCTTCAAGAAAGGCGACAAGGTCATGGGCCTCACCGGCTTGCAGGAATTCGTCGTTATTACTGGCGAGGAAGACCGTTTCTTCGAGAAAATCGCTTCCATCCCCTTTCTCTCCGACTCGGATTTCCTCGGCACCATCGGCCTCAACGGTGTCACCGCCTATTTCGGTCTTCTAGATGTCGGCAAACCCCAATCTGGTGAGACTCTCGTTGTATCTGCCGCTGCCGGTGCAACCGGTAGCATCGTCGGTCAAATTGGCAAAATCCACGGATGCCGCGTCGTCGGCATTGCCGGGTCGGATGAAAAATGTAAGTGGATTAAGGACGAACTCGGCTTCGACCACGCCATCAACTACAAGCTCCCTGGCTGGAAGGACGAACTCGCCGCCGCCACTCCCAACGGGGTCGATATTGATTTCGAAAATGTCGGTGGCGAAGTCATGCAGGCCGTTCTCGACCGCATGAATCTTCATGGTCGCGTCGTTCTCTGTGGACTTATCTCCGGCTACACCAAGCGAGATCCCTCCCTCGCCAGCTTCGGCCAAGTTCTCATCAAGCGCCTCCGCGTCGAAGGCTTCATCATCCTCGATTACGCTTCGAAATATATGGACGCAGGCAAGCAGCTTGCCATGTGGAAAATGATGGGCAAAATCAAGGACAAACAAACTATCGTCAAGGGTCTAGAGAAGGCCCCCGAAGCCATCAACATGCTCTTCCAGGGCTCCAACATCGGCAAGCTCCTCGTCGAACTCTGATCCCTCGTAGGGGCGCAGGACTCCTGCGCCCCATGTCCGCTCGATTCCTAGACCTTCCTTGTCCTTGCCCTCTCTCGCCTTCGCATTTCTCTTCCCTACCCCGTGTGCCGCTCCCACCGCCAAAACCCTCCACGTCATCCCGAGCGAAGCGAGGGATCCCTCTTCGCTTTTTCCTTACCTCTTTGCTTCCTTACTTCCCTGATTCTTGCTGCTGCTTCTTCCTCTCTTCGTCAATTCGCTGAATCATCGCTTCAAACTTCGGCCTCTGGTCAGGCGTCAGAAACTCTCGGATCTGCGCCCGCGCCTTCTGCCGCACCGCGTCCACGTCTGCGTCTGACTTTTCGTGAATCGCCTTCATCTCTTCGTGGGCCACGCGAATGATCTCTTCCATCCTCGCGCTCTGCTCTGCCGTCAGCCCGATTTCCTTCGTCATTTCCGCCATGCGTTTCGCGCGCCGCTCCGGCTCGCTCAGCGCCGGCGGTGTCGCCTTCGTGGCGGCGTAACTCCGATGCGCGAAGCTGTATCCAAACACCAAACCAATCCCCGCTCCCAGCACAAACACCAACCCCAACCACAGCCGCGCCTGCCGTCGACTCTCCGGATTCATCGCCCCTGCTCCTCATACCTGCTGGCGATGAGATCATCGTTTACCGGTGTGCTCGGCGCAGTTTCGAATAAACTCTCAGCAGGCCGTACCTCCGGCCCGCGAGCCTGATCGGCGCGCCGCAATTCCAGCGCCCAGGTCCCGCCCAGCACCAGCAACACGGCGGCAAACGCCACCAGTCGCGGCGCCAGCCGTCTCACGCTGATCCACACCCCGTTCTTCTTTTCCTCAATCTCTTCCTCTTGCGCTACGATTGCCGCCATCACCCGCCCCGTGAACCACGGCCCCGCTTCCGGCAATCCAGCCCTCATTTCTTCCAACGCCCTCCGTGTATCCACAAAGTCCTGCAGCGCCGCCTCGCAGTTCGCGCAACGCGCGGCGTGCTCGCGCGCTGCCTCCGGCATTCTCGTCAGCAACTCCTGCGGCGTCGTCCATTTCGGCCCTTCCGCCGGTAGCTCTTCCAGTTCATTCAAAAACCATTCGCAGTTCTCCTTCGTATCCTTCGGGCGGTCACTCATCCTGAGTTCACCTCATTTCTTCTTTATTCCTGTCTCCGTTCCCTGTTCACACGCCCGCTGCTTGTCTTTTGCGCCGTATCCGCTCCGCGATGCGCTGCCGGGCGCGAAATAATCTCACCTTGACCGTGTTGCTGTTGATTCCCATGATTTCCGCGATCTCTTCCACCGTGAACCCTTGCACTTCCTTCAGCACCAGCATCACCCGGTCCCTCTCTTCCAGGCACTCCAGCCAGCGGTCTAGCTGTTGCCTTGTTTCCAGCCGCTCGCGCACGTCCGGCGCTGGTTCCGTCTTCCCCTCTGCTGCCAGGTACATTTGCGCCTGTTCTTCCGTCAGTTCCGATTCGTACACCAGCGGCCGCACTTTCCTCTTTCGCATTAGGTCCCAGCATTCATTCACCGTGATCTTGTAGAGCCATGTGCTGAACGCCGACCGCTGGTCGAATCGTTTCAGCGAAAAATAGGCCTTCAAAAACACCTGCTGCGCGATGTCTTCCACGTCCTCCCGGTTCCGCAGGATTCCTCCTGCCACCCCGAAAACCCTTCCCTGGTTTCTCTGCACGAGCACTTCAAATGCTTCCTTGTCGCCGTGCTGCGCTCGCCGGACCAGTTCACGGTCGTCCACGCCCCGCGCCTCTATGCCATCGACCTTTCCCGCCGCTGCCGGCCCCGGCGCCTTGATTGCCCCTGATTTTGGGACGTGTCCCATCCTAATTTGGTTACGCTATTCTAAGATTCTTGTCCAGTACTGATAGGTCTGTTTCATCTCGGCGAGTCGAAATTCCGCTTGCAATCGTTTACTAATTGTAGAATACTCAACCCATGATTATCGGTGACAGGCTTCGTGCTCTGCGCGAAGAAAAGAAACTCTCCCAGGGTGATATCGAGAAGCGTACCGGCTTGCTTCGTTGCTACATTTCTCGCGTCGAAAATGGCCACACGGTTCCGGCCATCGAAACGCTGGAAAAGCTGGCTCGTGCTCTTGAATGCCCACTTTATCAACTCTTTTACGACGGCGAGGAGCCGCCTCAGTTGCCCAACCTCCCCAAGCGTAAGTCCTCGGACGACATCGCCTGGGGCACCACCGGCAAGGAAGCGCGCTACCTCAACAAGCTTCGCCGCTTGCTGAGTAAAGCCGACGATGAAGATCGCAAGCTGCTTCTCTACATGGCCCAGAAAATGGCCAATAGGTAGTAGCTTTCTTTCGGAGTTTGCCGGCTCCGAAAATAATTCATGTTGACGAAAAAGGCCGCATCCTGCAGCACAAGCGGCTTTTTTCTCTTTTTGGCGATTGTAAGTATTTGCAAAGTTTTTTCAGCCCTGTGCAAATCTCGCCATTCGGCCCGCCGCTCTTCCCACTATTCCCACTCGATGGTACTCGGCGGCTTGCTGCTGATGTCGTACACCACCCGGGTCACTCCCGGAACCTCGTTCACGATCCGCGTCGAAATTCGCTCCAACACCTCCCCGGGCAGCCTCACCCAGTCCGCTGTCATCGCGTCGTCGGACTGCACCACGCGCACCGCAACCGTCAGCCCGTATGTCCTTCCGTCTCCCATAACTCCGACGCTTCGTACGGGTAACAGCACTGCAAAAGCCTGCCAGACCTTCTCATACAGCTCCGCCCGGCGGATCTCCTCCACCACAATCGCGTCCGCTTCCCGCAGCGTACCCAAATCTTGACTAGTAACGCCACCTAATAACCGCACTGCCAAACCCGGCCCGGGAAATGGGTGCTTCACCAATATCTCTTCTGGCAGTCCCAAGTCTTTCCCAACCCTTCGGACCTCATCCTTGAACAGGTCCCGCAACGGTTCGATCAGCACAAACGGTACCTTCTTCGGCAGCCCGCCCACATTGTGGTGCGTCTTGATCGTCGCCGACGGCCCCTTAACTGACATCGATTCAATCACATCTGGGTACAACGTCCCTTGCACCAGAAACTTAATGTCTCCCTTCGCCGAGCCCTTCTGCAGCCTTTTCGCCTCCCTCGCAAACACACGGATGAACTCCCCGCCGATGATCTTCCTCTTCTTTTCCGGCTCGCTCACCCCCTCCAGCTTCTCCAGGAACCGGTCGCTTGCATCCACTCCAATTACATTCAGTCCTAGGCGTTCCCGGTACATCTCCAGGGTGTGCTCAAATTCGTTCTTTCTCAGCAACCCCGTGTTCACAAAAATATTTGTCAGCCGCTCGCCAATCGCTCGGTGTACCAGTACGGCTGCCACCGTCGAATCCACTCCCCCGCTCAATCCGCATATCGCCTTGTGCGACCCCACCTTACCCCGGATCGCCTCCACCGTCTCCTCGATGAACGCCGCACCGCTCCACTTCGGCTCGGCCTTGCACACCTTGAACAGGAAGTTCCTCAATATATCGGTCCCCCGTTCCGTGTGTTTCACCTCGGGGTGGAACTGCACCGCGTAGATCTTCCTCTGCGGATCTTCCGTCGAAGCGATGGCGTTCGCCGTCTTTCCCGTCACGTGAAACCCCGGCGGCAGCCCCAGCACGCTATCCCCGTGGCTAGCCCAGATTTTGAGGCTGCTTGGAAAGCCGCTAAACAGCGTGCTTTTGGTCTCTTCGACGACCAGGTGCGCGGGGCCGTATTCGCGCCTCTCTGCCGGCTCCACCTTGCCGCCCAATTCCTTCGCAATCCACTGCATGCCGTAACAGATCCCCAGCACCGGCACGCCCATCTTCAGCACCGCCCCATCGCATTTCGGCGCATCTTTGTCGTACACCGAGCTCGGTCCACCCGAAAGGATCAGTCCCGCCGGCTCCAGCCGTTTGATCTCTTCCATAGTCGTCGTGCACGGCAAGATGGCGCTGAACACCTGCTGCTCCCGCACCCGCCGCGCAATCAACTGCGTGTACTGCCCGCCAAAGTCCAGCACCACAATCCCGCCATGCTCCGTCTTCAGCATCCCCTGCTGTCTCTCCGTTTTCATCTGTGCGGCACCCTTCATCTCACTGCTTTGGAGTGCGGCGCCTTGCTGCCGCCTTACAGTCAATACTCATCTACCCAAACTATGCAATTTGTCACCCCGCGCTTTCAACAATTTGTCATCCCGAGCAACGCGAGGGATCTGCTTTTCCCCCACTCACCGTTTCCGTCCAAAACCTAAGGGTGCGCCATCCTTCGCCGGTTTTTGTGCAACGTGGGCCCTTGCGACGCGACATCCCGAACCCTCTCATCTCACGTTCTTAAACTCGTCCCCCAATTTCCAAATTTCTCCGTTACCTCTGCGCCCACTCTGTTCCCTCTGCGGTGATCTTTTCTTTTCCTTCCTCACCCCACCACTATATTCAGCAATTTATCCGGCACGTAAATCACTTTCACAATCTTCTTCCCCGCCAAATGTGCCGCCACTCCTCCATCCGCCTGCGCCGGCTTCAACACCTCTTCCTGCGATGTTCCCGCCGCCACTTTCATCTTTCCGCGCACCCTTCCGTTCACCTGTACCACAACCTCCACTTCCTCATCCTTCGCGAGTTCCGGACTGAACTCCGGCCAGTTCGCCTTCCACAACCCCCCGGTGTGCCCCAGCATCTCCCACAACTCTTCCGCCAGGTGCGGCGTCATTGGCGCCAGCATCAATGTCACGATCTCCAGCACTTCCTTCCGCACCTCGGGCCGGACGCTCTCTTCCGCCGCATAAATAGCGTTTGTCAATTCCATAATCTGCGCAATCGCGGAATTGAAGTGCCAGCGTGTCTCAAAATCCGCCGTCACCCGTCGCAACGTCTGGTGCGTCTTCCTCAGCAATCCCTTCTCGCTCTCCGTAAGCTCGATAGCGCCAGCAACCTGCTGGCTTTTAGTTAGCACTTCCTGATATCTGATATCCGATATCTGATCTTCCGCTTTCTGATCGCTGGTCGCTGATCGCTGGTCGCCTTCAGCCATCTTCTCAACCAATCGATACACTCTATTCAAAAACCTCCACGACCCCTCAATGCTCTCCTCGCTCCACTCCAAATCCTTCTCCGGCGGTGCCGCAAAAAGCGTATACAACCGCCCCGTATCGGCACCATACCGCTCTGCCATGTCCAGCGCGCCCACCACATTTCCCGCCGATTTCGACATCGCCACGCCGTCCTTCAACACCATCCCCTGCGTGAACAGCCGCGCTGCCGGCTCACTATGCGTAATCAACCCAATATCCCGCATCACCTTGCACCAGAACCGTGAATACATCAGGTGCAAAATCGCGTGCTCGATTCCCCCAATATACTGGTCGATCGGAAACCAATAATCTGCCTTCGCCGAATCGAAAGGCGCCTTATCGTTCTTCGGATCGCAGTACCGGTAGAAATACCACGACGAATCCACGAACGTATCCATCGTATCCGTTTCGCGCCGCGCCGCTCCGCCGCACTTCGGGCATTTCACATTCACGAATTCCAGGTCCGTCGCAAGCGGCGATTCCCCCTCGCCCGTCAATTTCGGATTCGCCGGCAACACCACCGGCAGGTCTTCGTCCGGCACCGCCACCATTCCATCCTTTTCGCAATAAATCACCGGGATCGGCGTGCCCCAATATCTCTGCCGCGAAATTCCCCAATCCCGCAACCGGAAAATCGTCTCCTTCTTCCCAAATCCCCCTGCTTCGGCATCGGCCGCCATCTTCTCAATCGCGTCTTCCGTGCTGAGCCCCGAGTACGGCCCCGAATTCACGCTGATTCCATACCCCGTGTACGCTCCCGCGGGCGTGGGTGAATCTTGGGTTCTCGTCTCTTCTCTGCGACCTCCGTGCTCTGCCTCCGTGCCCTCTGTGTTAAGACTAACTTTGCTGTCTGCTGTAGGCTGTGAACTGTCAGCTCGCACCACCACCGGAATCGGCAATCCAAACTTCGTCGCAAACTCAAAATCTCTCTCATCGTGGGCTGGCACAGCCATGATCGCCCCGGTCCCATACTCCATTAGCACGAAATTTCCCACCCAGATCGGCACCTTCTCGCCATTGAACGGGTTCACTGCATATCTTCCCGTGAAAAATCCATCCTTCTCCGCAGTCGCAATATCCTCCATCTTCACCGAAGACTGCCGCATCTGCGCCAGTTTCGCTTCCGCCGCAGCTTGCCCCGCCGTCCCCACGATCAGTTTTCCCACCAACGGATAATTCGGCGCCAGAATAATCGCACTCGCCCCATAAATCGTGTCGATCCGCGTCGTAAACACTTCAATCTTCTCTCGTCCACTGGCACCGGCCCCTTGTCCGCTCACCCCTCTCGTCACCACGTTTGTCATCCCGAGCGTGTAGCTCAGGCCTTCAGGCCTGAGGGATCCCTCTTCTCTTCTCTGCGAACTCTGCGTCTCCTCTGTTACCTCTGTGGTGAAGCCTTTCTTTTCTCTTGCTTCCTGGTCGCTGGTCGCTGGTCGCTGGTCGCTCTTTCTTTCCTCTACTTCAAACCAAACCTTTGCGCCAGTACTCTTCCCGATCCAATTCCGCTGCATGGTGATGACCCGTTCCGGCCATCCACCCTCCAGCAGCTTCAAATCATCCAGCAACTGTTCCGCGTACGCCGTCGTCTTCAAAAACCACTGTTCAATCTCCCGCGCTTCCACCAGCGTATCTTCGTGCCGCCAGCAGTACCCGCCGTTCACCACCTGTTCGTTCGCCAGCACCGTGCAACATTTCGGGCACCAGTTCACACGGCTCTTCTTCTTGTACGCAATCCCCCGCTCCAGCATCCGCAGGAAAAACCACTGGTTCCAACGGTAGTACTCCGGCTCGCACGTCGAAATCTCCCGCCGCCAGTCGTAGCTGAACCCGAAGCGCCGCAGCACCTTCTGAAATTCCGCAATGTTGTTGTTGGTCCAGGTCCGCGGGTGAGTCTTGTTCTTGATCGCGGCGTTCTCGGCAGGCAGTCCAAACGCGTCCCATCCCATCGGATGGAGCACATTGAACCCTTTCATCCTCTTCACTCGCGCAACTACATCCCCAATCGTGTAGTTCCGCATGTGCCCCATGTGCAGCGTCCCCGATGGGTACGGCAGCATTTCCAGCACATAATATTTCGGCCGTTTCTTGGTAGCGCCGGCATCCTGCCGGCTCCTGGTGTTCTCCGCCGCGGCGGGTGCCCCACCCTTGGTTTCTAAGGGTGGGTCTTGGGCCTTCTTCTCAGCGAATCTCAGCGCACTCTGCGTCTCTGCGTTAGGTTTTTCCTTCTTCTCTTTGCTGCCGGCTGTCGGCTCTGAGCTGTCGACTTCCTCTATCTCCGCCTCGCTCTCAAATACGCGGTTCTCTTCCCACCTTTTTTGCCACTTCGCCTCAATCTCTTGTGGCTTGTAGTCCCCCACGCCTTGTCTTCCCTCCGCCTCTTTAGGAGGTGGGGGCTTCATCCCCCACGTTACCGCCTCAAAATCTCTTGGGCTTTATTAAGTCCTGCATAGATAATGTCCTAGCTTGTCATTCCGAGCGAAGCGAGGAATCTGCTTTTTCCTTGCCCCCTTGGACACTCCTTTTGCAGCTTTCATCAGCCCCAGAAGCCTCTGCTAGTCATCCCGACCGAAGGGCCGCGCCGTTTGCGGACCGTAGCGGAGGGATCGTGGCAACATTCCCACTTTGCTCCGTCATTTGCGTAGCATCACTGACTATCTCTTCCTCTTCGCCGCCTTTTTGCTTCTCCCCGCCTTCTTCTTCGAACCCCTTTTCTCCGTGGTCTCCGTAGTCCTTCTGTGTCCTCTGTGGTGGGCCTTTTCTTTCTGTGCCGGCAAATGCCTCGAACTCGCCTTCTTCCCTTTTTTCCTCATCGCTCTCTTCATCGCCGCCGTCAGCATCGAAAAACCCTTCTCCGCCGCCGGCCCTTTCACGCCCGCCAATTCCCATAACTTCGCCACGTTTCTCCGGTCATCGCCCGGATCCTCAATTGGCGTTTCCAGCAAAAACGCCCGTCCCGCCAACCCTTCCGGCGGCATCGTGCCCAGCCGCGGGTGCTGCAAAAACCTCGCAAACGCTTCTTCCCCAATCTTTCCCCGCCCGATATGCTCGTGCCGGTCCACTCGTCCGCCCAGCGGAATCTTCGAATCATTCACATGGATCACCTGCACCTTGTCCAGCCCGATGGTCCGGTCAATCGTATCAATGGTCTGCTCAAGCCCGGCTTCGCTCCGAATGTCATATCCCGCCGCAAACAGGTGTGCCGTATCCAGGCACGCGCCCACATTCAATCCACTCAAGTCACGCAAAATTCCCGCCACTTCCTCCAGCCGCGACCCCACCGCCGTCCCCATCCCTGCGGTATTCTCGATCAAGATCCGCATCTTCCCCAGCGGCACTCCCCGCGCCGCCTGCTTCACGCTCTCGATGATCGTCGCGATCGCCTTCTCCACCGCAGCTTCGCCTCGCGCTCCCGGGTGCACCACCAAATAATCCGCGCCCAGAACCACTCCGCGCACCAACTCCTCATGAAACGCCTGAATCGACCGCGTCCGCAGCATCGGCTGAGTGGCCGCCAAGTTCACCAGGTAATTCGCATGGATCACCAGCGGCCCCAACCCCAACGCTGTCCGCCTTGCCCGAAACGCCTTTGCGTCCGACTCTGGAATCCGTACCTTTGCGCCCTGCCACATCCGCGGGCTCGCCGAAAATATCTGTAGCGCGTTTGCCCCTAGCTTCCTCGCCGCTTCCAGCGCGTTCAGGTAGCTCCCCGCAATCGACGTGTGAATGCCGATCCGAAGGCTCCCGTCCGTCCACGCCGGTGCCTGCGGCTCCGGTTCCGGGACCGGGACGTATTCTTCGTCCGGTTCAAATTGTGTGTTTTCGATGAGTGGAAATTCCGCCATGCCCAAATTTCCCTGAAGATTTAATCTTTCATTCTACCACACGCCCCAATTCGCCCCGCCGCGCACCATGGGCGAACACACGCTCTCCGTTCGACCACCGTCATCCCGAGCGTGTAGCTCAGGCCTTCAGGCCTGAGGTATCCCTCTTGTGTTGTGTTTCTCTTCTCCGTTTCCTCTACGGCTCCTCTGCTACCTCTGTGGTAATGCCCTTTCTTCCTTTCAACTTGCAATTCTCTTCCCCTCCCACTTCATTTGCGCCCTCCCCACCCCTGAAGTACACTGAAAACTCGCGCCAAACGAGGAAGCACCGATGCTGGTTGTCATGCAATCTCATGCCACCGACGAACAGGTTCGCGACGTTTGCGACCGCATCGAATCTCTCGGCCTTAAAGCCCATCCCATCCCCGGCGCTGGCCGCACCGCCATCGGTATCACCGGCAATTCCGGCGAAGTCGATCTCGGGATCCTCGAATCCATGCCCGGCGTCATTGAGTGCATCCCCGTCACCAAGCCCTACAAGCTTGTCTCCCGCGACGTCAAGGAAGAAGACACCGTCATTCGCATTCCCACTCCTTCCGGCGACGTCCTCGTCGGCGGCCCGCACATCGCCCTGGTTGCCGGTCCCTGTGCCGTCGAAACTCCTGACCAGTGCTTCGCCATCGCCCAGCGCCTCCAATCCACCGGCGTTCATCTCTTCCGCGGAGGCGCCTACAAGCCACGCACCTCTCCTTACTCCTTCCAGGGCCTCGGCCTCCCCGGCCTGAAAATCCTCTCTCAGGTCCGCAAACGCTTCGGCTTCGGCATTGTCACCGAAGCCATCGACAACGAATCTCTCGACCTCGTCGAGGAGTACGCCGACGTCATCCAGATTGGCGCCCGCAGCATGCAAAATTTCTCCCTCCTCAAACGCGCCGGGCGCGCCAAGCTCCCCATTCTCCTCAAACGCGGCATGTCTGCCACCCTCGACGAATTCCTCATGGCCGCCGAATATATCCTCTCCGAAGGCAACTACAACGTCATGCTCTGCGAACGTGGCGTCCGCACCTTCTCCGATTTTTCCCGCAACACTCTCGACCTCGCCATTGTTCCCGCGGTCAAAAAACGCAGCCACCTCCCCATCCTCGTCGACCCCAGTCACGGCACCGGCAAGCGCCACAAAGTTCTCCCTCTCTCCCGCGCCGCTGTCGCCGTCGGTGCCGATGGCCTCCTCGTCGAAGTCCACCATCAGCCTGAAAAAGCCCTCTCCGACGGCATGCAATCCATCCTCCCCGAAGAATTCGCCGATCTACTCTCCGAAGTCCGCCAAATCGCCTCCGTCTTGCACCGCTCCCTCAACTAACTCGGTAGCGCAGGCATCCTGCCGGCTCTTGGCTTTCTCCCTCAACTGAGTCGGTAGCGCTGGCATCCTGCCGGCTCTTGGGTTTCTCTTTCACTCTTTCACTTTTTTTGGCGCGTGCCCAGGCCTCCTTTTCTAAGACTGGGTCTTGGGGTTCTCTTTCACTCTTAGACTTTTTCACACTGTTACTCTTCCACTTCTTCTCTTCTCCTTTACCTCATTCACCTCCTATACTTCCTTCACCTCCATCTCTCCTGCTATCCTTTTCTCATTCCATGTCTCGTCCCAAAAACCTTCGCGCCTATTTCTTTCTCATCGTCCTTCTCATCGCCGCAACTATCGTCATTCTCCGCGAGCATCGTCCCTCCTTCCTTCGCCCCAACCTCCACATGTACGCCTACGCCTCCACCGCTGATGGCGCCGTTACCGTCATCGACCTCGTCACCCTCCATGCCATCGCCAAAATTCCCGTTGGTCCTGGCATCTCCGATTTGCGCGAACACCCGCAACGCGACGAGATCTGGGGCGTCAGCAATGCTGGCGGTTACCTCTGGGTGCTCGACACCCGCTCCAATCAGCTCACTCGCATCCCCGTCGGCCCTTCTCCCCTCTCCATCGATTTCTCCCTCAAAGGCGACCGCATCTACACCACTTCCCCCGCCAACGACCAGCTCATCGCTATCGACTGCGCCTCCCGCTCCGTCTACGGCCGCGCCCACACCCTCGCCGAACCCGTGCAAGCCCGCCTTGCTCCCGACGGCAAGAACATTCTTGTCGTTAATCGTCGCGCCTCCACCTTGACCATTCACGACACGCGCACGTTGCAACTCCTCAACTCCATCCCGGTCATCCCCCAACCCGACGAAGTCGCCATCCTCCCGGACAGCTCCCTCGCCTTCGTCATGAGCCGCTCGCAGAACCGTCTCTCCGTGGTCGATCTGCAGCGCGCCGTCCTCGTCACCAATCTCGAACTCGCCGGCAAGCCCACGCAAATGCTCTTCAAGCCTGATGGCGGCGAACTTTACGTCATCTCTCCCGACGCCCACGGCTTGGAGGCCGTCAACACCTGGACCCACGAAATGGGCGACTACATGCTCCTCGGGTCCGCTCCCGCCAGCGCCATCATCACCTCCGACGCCTCCGAAATGTATGTCGCGGACCGGGCCGCCGGCCGCCTCATGCCGCTTGACATCCTCAACCGCCGCGTCTCGAAGCCCATTTCTGTTGGCGCCTCGCCCGCCGCCATGCGTTTCACTCCCTCCGATCCCGGCGCCAAACCCGACATGCTCCTCGTCGTCGACGAAGCCTCCGACGACCTCGCCGTCATCCGCCTCCGCACCGATTCGCTCCTCACCCTCATCCCCGTCGGCTCCCACCCTCAGCGCCTCGCCATCAAAACCTTTTAGTTCAGCCTCCGCTCCTCGCCTGCTAGGGCCGCCATCTTGTGTTTTATCGTAAGCCTCGGTACGCGCACCGGGGGTCGGAGCTTTAGCCGGTCCCGAGCTTCGAGGGGCTCCGACAATGACCGATGGCAAGATTTGGGCTTCAGCCCCTGAAGGAAGCGCAGTTTTCTTCTCCGCGACCTCTGTGGCCCCTCTGCGATCTTTGGGGTAAAGCCTCTTCTTCTTGAACTCTCGAACTTTTCAACTGGGTGCTGCCGCATCTCTGAATGCATGCTCCACCACTCCCGCATTGAAGGTTTAAGCGCATCGCTGCCACACGTCCTTGCAATCCCCAAAACTGGATGGTTACTATACAAAAGATAGCCCGGCCAGAGTTCGCTCCCTTCCTAACCGAGGACTTTGCCACGCGGCGTGTCTTCGTCGCAGTTTGAAGCGCTCTGCAATTTCTGGCATTTCAGGGCGCCCCCTATGGAGCTCAAGGTTTCTCAATGTCTACGCAAGATAAGCAAGATAAAAACGATCGCGCCGCATGGCTTCAAGGACCTCCGGCCAACTGCTCAAAGCTTCCAGAAAAGGTTGAGACCCGCTGGCGGCTGGTCCTGCTGGGTGCGCCGGGAGTGGGCAAAGGCACCCAAGCCCAACTCCTGCACGAACATTTAGGCGCTTGCCATCTTTCCACCGGCGATGTCTTCCGCGCCGCGGCCTCTCGCAAGGATTGCGTCCCATCCCCCGCCATGACCGCCGCCCTCGAATACATGCGCCGCGGCGCACTCGTCCCGGACTCCACCGTTTGGGACATGGTGCGCGAACGCTCCGGCTGCTTGCATTGCCGAGGCGGCTTCTTGCTTGATGGATTTCCGCGCACTCTGGCCCAGGCCGAGTCTTTGAACCAACTCATGCACGAGGAAAAGCTTTCACTCAGCGCGGTGGTGAACTACGAATTGCCGCTCGATGAAATTGTTTCACGTCTCAGCGGCCGGCGCATTTGCGAAAAGTGCAAGGCCGTTTTCCACATCACCCAGCAACCTCCCAAATCACCGGGCGTGTGCGATCGCTGTGGAGCTGCGCTCTATCAGCGCGAGGATGACCGTCCCGAATCGGTCACCGTCCGCATGGAAGTCTATGATCGCAGCACCGCTCCCTTGATCCAGTTTTATCAACAGCTCGGCCTGCTCTTGCCGGTTGCCGCCACCGGTTCTCCCGAGGAGATTTGCGCGCGCACCATGACTGCACTCGTGCAGCGCTCCCAATCAACCACCTAGAAGAAATGAAGCATTGCAATTCCGAGTGCGCGTGACAAAGATGCGCCAACCGGACCTTCTCACGGCATGCAATTTTAACCCTTGTTCAAACACAAAAACACGTTGTCATCCTGAGGGGCGCGCTGTTTGCGCCCCGAAGGATCTCAACCGCAACACCGTGCAGGATTCCAAGTTGAGATCCTTCGGCGATCCTCGTCGGATCGTCTCAGAATCATAATGCCTTACTGAACTTGATCAACGGATGAAACGTACCTTGTGAGAACTCCGGGCTCGTGTGCTGTCCCGGAAGCAGTTTTCCAATCTCTTTACTGACCTTCGCGGAATATTGTGACAACACGCGTATTGTCATCCCGAGCGAAGCGAGGGATCTGCTTTTGCCTGCGGGCCAGATACAGCAGATTCCTCGCCCGCCACGGAGGGCTCGGAATGACAAACTACTCTCGTTGGGTGTCTTCCCTATGCTCCGAAGGCGTCACTATAATCTGCGACACTCCATAGGAGGTGGGAGCTTCAGCTCCCACGTAACCGGTTGGAAAGAAATGGGGCTTCAGCCCCTGAAGATCGGTTTTGTGGCACAGCCATTTCTGGCTATGCCCTTGGGTTCCCCAATTTTCGATTTTCGTATTTCGAATTTCAGCCTGGCTTTTTCCCTATGACTTTGCCCCCGCCGGCATTTCCCCCTGCGGACTCTCCAACATCTGTTCTTTCCGGTACACCAGCGAATTGATGTCATACGTCGCCAGCTCGAATCCGTGTCCGTGTGTAATGGCGTCCGTCGGGCACGCCTCGACGCAATACCCGCAAAAAATACACCGCGAGTAATCGATGTTGTAAACCTTTGCGTACCGCTCGCCCGCCGAAATTCGCTTTTCCTCGGTATTTTCCGCCGCCTCGATATAGATGCAGTTCGAAGGGCACGCCGCCGCGCACAAGAAGCACCCAACGCACTTCTCCAGCCCACTCTCGTCGCGTTGTAACACATGGATTCCGCGGTATCGCGGCTCAAAGTTCACCGGTGCCGCCGGGTAGTTCTCCGTCACCGTCTTCTCAAAGATGGTCTTAAAGGTGACGCTGAATCCCTTCACTAGCGAGACCGCGGTTTCGGCAATTTCCCTTATCATTGATGCCATAGGCCTATAGTGGCCGATCTTCAGATCGGCATTTTGTAATCTGCAACCAATCTTCCTCTCTCAGTCTAACAAACCCCTCCCAGCCCCATCAAATTTCACCCTTTTCTCTCATTTCCGTACAACCCACCTCGCCTTCCCAAAACTCCCCGTGTCCTCTGTGATAAAACTCCTCTCCTTTTCTTCCACTCGCCACTTCCTATTGCTTCCTGGCCGCTGATCGTTGATCAGTATCCCCTCAGTGCCGCCACGATCTGCTTCCCGTGGAATCTTCCATTCTCGATGAATATCTCATTCGTATTCTTCCCCGCAACCACCACGCCCGCCAGATAAATACCTTTCACGTTGCTTTCCAGTGTGTTCGCATCCAACGCCGGTCTCCGGCTCTCCGGATCCAGCTTCACTCCCAAACTCTCAATGAACTCGTAATCCGGATGATAACCCGTCAGCGCGAACACTTGCTTGGCTCTAAGCAGCCGCGCTCCCCACCCGCCTCCCACCAACACCCCGTCCCGCACAATCTCCCTGATCCGCGCCTCGAAGATCGCTTGAATCTGTCCCGCCTTGATCCGGTTCTCGATGTCCGGCTTCACCCAGTACTTGATCGACGCGCCCAGCTCCGCGCCTCTCACCAGCAGCGTCACCCGCGCCCCATTCCTCCACAAATCCAGCGCTGCCTCCACCGCCGAATTCTTCCCGCCGATCACGACCACATCCTCGTGCCAATACGGATGCGGTTCCGTGTAGTAGTGGCTCACATGGGGCAAATGCTCTCCCGGTACCCCCATCTCATTCGGCAAATCGTAATAGCCCGTCGCCACCACCACTTTCTTTCCTTGATACCGCTCTTCCGTTCCATTCTCCGTCTGCGTCACCACCGTGAACGCGCCATCGTGCCCGTCCACGCGTAGCACCCGCTCATACAGCCGCAATTCCAGTTCGTAGTGCTCCACGCCCTTCCGGTAATACTTCAGCGCCTCTGTCCGCGTCGGCTTCTCCCCGCCGCACACCATCGGCAAGTCGCCGATCTCCAGCAATTCCGGCGTCGTGAAAAACACCATGTTCACAGGGTAGTGGTAAATCGAATTGCACAAACAGCCCTTGTCGATCACCAGCGGCCGCATCCCCGCCCGTTTCGCTTCCATCGCGCAAGCCAACCCTGTCGGCCCCGCCCCCACGCAAATCACGTCGTATGTCGTCATATTCCTTTGATTGTGAGAATCCTCTCGCCGTTATGCCCTGGCCGTTTTTTCAGATCGGCCGGAGTGGCATAGTCACTCCTGGGTCCTTGGGTTCTCTTGGTAACGCCACCTCAAAAATGCCCTCGAGGGTTTACCCTGAGCTTCGAAGGGTGCCCCACCCTTCGCGCTTTTCGCGAAGGGCGGGCTCTCACGTTTTAATGCCACAAACTCTCTTCTCTTCGCCACTGCTTCCTTTCGCTCTTGATCTCTCGCCACTACCCAAAATCCGTCGCTCCGATCATAGTCCGCACAGCAAGAAACTCTTCTCCATGGCCCGTCTATTGTGCCAGGAATGCCCCCAAGTTTGGATTTCACGCTATTACGTTTTGCATAGATACCGCCCGACCTTGTCACTCCGAGCTGTAGCTCAGGCCTTTAGGCCTGAGGAATCTGTTTTTCCTTGCCCCGATAGGAAATTTCTTCTGCAGCTTTCAATGAAGGATAGCTATTTCCGTCCAGCCAATTATCGGGACGGCTGCCCGTGGCGACTGGCGCTGCCGCGCAGCAACCTCAATTTCGTCCTCATCGCGCGGGTGGGCCTATGGAGTTATGGTGATCGTGATCGTGTTCGATTTTACGAAGGCGACCGTCCTCGACTTGGACTTCAGGTCATCCTCGCTCAGTACGTCGTGTCTCCGAACCTGGATAGTGTACTCACCGGGCTTGCTCAGATCGTACTCTTCGCTCAGATTCAACTTTTCTTCGAATGTCTCGCCCGGTTTCAAGGTCTCCTGGTAGCCGAACACGCTACCAGAGAAAGGACGGCGGTTTGGGTCTGTGCCATGAACCTTCTGCCCATAGGGTGTCTCCAACACCGGATTGCCCTTACTGTCGCGGAGGTGAATCTCAGGGTCGCGCCCTGGTGCAGTTGAGAAAAACATGTAAATGGTCTGATTCGAAACATTCTTCGTGGTGACATCCAGTCTCACTTCGGAGCCAACCTTTATCACACTCTCCGGCGTACTGATTGTGATTGTGTACAATGGCTGTGCGAGTTGCGCCGGGCTAACTCCTACCACCCCAAGCGCGGCCACGAGCAACATAACTCTGAGAACTCTCAATTTATCCTCCCTGCCAGTTCCTCATGGACCGTTGAGGATCGTCGTGGCCCGCCGCAGATGCAAACTGCTGGCCGCGCGCCGAAGTCTCCGTGATCTCTGTGGTCCCTCTGTGCACTCTGTGGTAAGCCTTCTCTTCTTACCGGTTGGCTTTCTCCTCTCCCTCCTCTGCGAATCTCCGCGCACTCAGCGTCTCTGCGTTAGCATTTCTCTTTTCCTCGCGCGCGACCCCCCACTCTCTCTTAGCCCCCAGCCCTAAAGCCACCAGCAACCGTGTACCTCGATCTCTTAAACTTACAACTCCCGGCTCTCCAATATCTCCATCAACTCCCCCCGAAACTTCTCCAACTCCTTCAGCCTCTCCTCCGTCGCCGGCAACTCCGTCTTCTTCCACACAAACACATCCCCCGATGGTTTCTTTATCCGCACGCTCAAGTTTCCATCCACCAAATACGTGGCCGGTGCCAGCAATCGCAATCCTCCATTCGCCACAGGAGCCAGCAAAGCCGCGCATTCTCCTCGATGCACGCACAATGCGCTCTCATACGGCGGTATCGCAATCGGCCGAAACCCCGCCGCAAACAACCGTTCCAGCGCCTGCATCTGCAACTGTGTCAGCTCGACCATGCGCTTGAATCATACACCTCACCGCGAAGGCGCCGGCAGCTTCACGGCAGCATCCTCTTTCATCCCAATCGTGGCGACTGATCCCTCTTCGATTCCCACCTTACGCCACCTTGTCATCCTGAAGCGATCCGACAAGGATCGCTGAAGGATCTCAACCATCGCGTCTTGCCTCCTCTGCCACCGCACATCCACTTCCCAAAACTCTCCGTGCCCTCTGTGGTTCTCCGTGTCCTCTGTGGTGAAATCCCCTGCCGCCCACACCTCCCTCAATACGTCATCCAATGGTCGCTGGTCGCCTCCAACAAAAACGGCGCGACTCACGCCGCGCCGCTCCATTTCCTAATTTCCTTGCCTCTTTGCTTCCCTCTTCTCACGCCGCCGTCGAATCCGCCTCCGACCCCTCCAACTGCGCCAATATCTCTCGCAGCGTCCGGATCAGCTCCTCCCGCGACACCTGGCTCTTCTTGAATTGCAGCCGGAACTTGAACGCCTCATTCTCCGGCTCGTAGTGAAAAATGAACGGCTGCGGCCGTTGCACTCCGGCCTTCTCATCCGCGCGTTCCTTCCGCGCTTCGTCCCGCGTCAATCCGCCCTGCAGGATTCGCGCGAACATCTCCAGCATCCTCTTCTCGGTCGGCTGCTTCGAAATCTGCAGCAACAGCGTTTTCGCAAGCACCCCGTGCTCGATGCACTTCCTCCGGATCCCTTCCGGAATATTCCGCAGCGTCAGCGTTTCGCTCACCGAACTCCGCGCCCGCCCGATCTTCTTCGCCACGTCGTCATGCGTGTAATCGAACTGCGACGCCAGCCGGTGCAGCCCGTCAGCCTCTTCGAACGGCGTCAAATCCTTCCGCTGAAGATTCTCAACCAGCGCGATCTCCAGTGTCTCCGCGTCGTCCGCCATCTTCTCGATGCACGGCACCTCCCGCTGGCCCGCCGCCCGCGCCGCGTGATATCGCCGCTCCCCCGAAATGATGTAGTAGCAATCCTCTCGCGGCACAAATCGCACCAGCAGCGGCTCCAGCACGCCCTTCTGCCGGATCGATTCGGTCAGTTCGCGCAGATCTCCTAGGGCTTTCCGCGGCTGATCCGGATTCGGCCGGATCTGGTCCACGGGGATCATTCGTCCCACTGCCGCGCCACTGTAACTTGTCAGCGATTCTACATAGTGCGCGTCATGCCGCATCTTCAGCGTGACGGGCAACCCGGCTCTCTTCAACACGTTGTACGACCTCCGCGGCTAGTTTTTTGTACTCCACCGCGCCCGGCGATTTCGGCGCAAACGAAAAAATCGTCTCTTTATACGCCGGGCTCTCTTCCAACCGCACATTCTTGCTGATCTTCGTCTTGAACAACATTTCGCCAAACACCGTCTCGATCTGTCCGTGAGTGTCCCGCGAGATATTCGTCCTTTTGTCGAACAGCGTGATCACCACTCCCAGCATCTTCAACTGCGGATTGGGTCGCGCCCGGATCCGCTCGTACGTCTCCAGCAGATCGTCCGTGCCCTCAATCGCGAAATACGCCGCCTGGATCGGCACCAGCAAGTGCGTCGCGGACACCATCGCATTCACGGTCAATATTCCCAGCGATGGCGGTGTATCTACGATGATGTAGTCGTACTCTTTCAGCACCGGCGGCAGCGCATCCTTCAGCCGGTAAGGCGCGTCGAACTGCCCGGAGAGGGCCGTCTCCAGCTTTGCCAATGCCAGCCGCCCCGGCGCCACGCTGAACATTGGGTCCTTGCTCGCCTTGATCACGTTTGCGAGCGGCATCCGGGAATCCGACAGCACCTCGAACATCGACTCCTTCACGTTGTCCAGGTCGAACAGCGCGATTGTCGAGTTCGCTTGCGGGTCCAGATCGATCAGCAGCGTTCGCCTTCCCCTGGCCGCCAGGGCTGCCGACAAATTAACGGCCGTCGTCGTCTTCCCGACCCCACCTTTCTGGTTCGCAATCGTGATGATTGCCGTCATCTACCTACCGCCTCCACTCTCTCCCTTTTTTCCACCCCGATCATCCTCACCGTCATTCCGAACGGAGTCCGCGCAGTGAGGAATCTCTCTTCGTGTCGAAACCGTGCGAAGTTTGTCTTCGTAAGGCCGCAGCATGGCTGCGTCCCATGCCCGCACGATTCACCAGTCTCTTATCCCTCGCTTCTCTTTGCTCCTCACCGTCCTCCGCACAAACTTCTCCTCTTGCGGCACCGATACTACATCCATTCTGTTGGTGGTTATGCCGGCAGACAGGCCCAATGGCATACGCCCACTCTACTTTCCGCACCCTTCCCCGCGCAAGCAAAAAGTACCATTTTCCGACCCTGCCAGTGGAAATCTCCAGCCTCAACCTCCGCCGCCAAGTGTCCCATTTTAGGACAGGCTCCGGCTCCACCCCGCCCTGGTCGCCCCCACAAAAAAACGGCGCGACTCACGCCGTGCCGCCCCTTGAAGCCCCACTTCCTAAACTCTTGAAGTCCTGAACTCTCCTCCCAGTCCCCAGCAATCTGTAACGCACTCATACGCTAGCCCACCCGTGCCCACTTGCCTCCTGATCGCTGGTCGCTGATTACTGGTCGCCCCCACAAAAAAACGGCACGACTCACGCCGTGCCGCTTAGCAGTTTCCTGATATCTGTCCCTAAAACTCCACTCCCCAAAATTCCTTCGGTGGATGCTCCAGTTCCAATCCCAATTCCCATCCGGTGTGTCTTTCGTGGCCCCGCCAGATCAGTGTGGCTTCCGCTTCTTTCTGGGTGCTTCCATTCCTCAGCCGTAATTTCTGTCCGACGGCGAACTCTTGCGGCACGATCGCCATGCACCCTTTCGGGCTGATATCTACCGTGTAGCCCTTCACCTTGTGCGTCGTCCCGCCTTCGTTCCATTCCAGCTCGACCTCCACGCGCGAATTCACACGCGAGCCCCCGCGCATGTATTGCAGCATTTTCAGTGCATAGTCCATTTCGCTGGAAGCGCTCACGTCGACTACTCCCGCCGCACCCTTTCAGATCTCTCCCCGATTCCACACGTTACGGCCCCCATTCCTCTGGGTCAATGGAACTAACCACCCAGAATCCCTTATCAGTCATCACCCAATCCCCGCCATCTCCTAATATTGAATCCCACATTTTCAATTTGAACTTCACCAAAGAGCCGTCGCAACCCCGCGATCTCGCTGGTCCTGTCCTGTTAGCAATTTCGTTGTGTCGAGGCCCGGAGAAGCGTATGATGCGCAAACCAAAAGTCCGAATCGGATATTTCGGCTCAGCCAGGAGCCGTATGCGCTGATGACAGCGCGTACGGATCTGTGCGGTGGGTGCCGGGCAACTGGTATCCCTACCGCGACCGGCCAAACAGGGGGGAGATTGACATGCCAACGACCACATCAATCGCCGTCTATAACAGCAGTGGAGTGCCTGCTTCCGGCATTCACCTCTTGTTCCGTACCGCTACGCCACCTCTACCGCACAGCCCATCGGTCGCGGTCACTCTAGCGACTATTGATCCTCCGGGGGCTGTCGCCGCCAGTGGCCACCGCGATGTTGTGATCGTTTGGCAGGATGAACCCATTCCTCCGGATGAATGGGTTTCGTGCGATATCGTTACGCCATTTTCTGCGGTCGAATTGGACCGTGGGTATTGGTTGAATTCAGCCCGTAAACCGATTTCCCCTGTTGGCCCGAATGACATTCTGCTAGCGACCGCCATTCCCAGCGCAGGTCCTTCCGCTGGTGTGCCGGCTGCGGAATCGCGCGGTTCAGACTCCGGGCTAAGTGTGATCAACAGCTTGAAGATCGTAAGGCCGTACGAGAAGTCCGTAGTGATTGGTGACCTCGTGCAAAGTGGATTGGATGGTCCGGCAGCGAGGGCGCGTGAAGCAATCGCCAAGACCGTGTTTGACGCCTTTGGCCGTAATCCGATCCCCACGCTGGCCGTGCGGGCGACACTTTACGAACTCGGGATGCCTGCCCCGGACGTCTCTCCGATTCGACGATTCCTCAATGAGTCCGGCGCAGGGCCGGCCTATCGGCTCGGCGATAGCGCGGTGTCGGGTTCGTTGATCCTATACGATGGCATCGGGCTAGATCCGCGTTTTCCCCGACCGCTGCCTGATCCGGTTCCTCCATTTCCGGACGATCCTTTCTGGACTAAGGAAGCCACCAGCCGGTTCGACGAGTGGACCAAGGAGAAGTCGGCGAAAAGCTGTAAATGCACTCACAAGGACACGTTTGACGGACCCAAGCTGAGGAGCATTCCGCACTGGAAAGAAGTCCTAGCCGGTCAGGGTCCTCACTGGAAAACCAGTAATACGAATCCACAGCAGGGCGAGGTCGGGGGAGAAAAAAAGGGCGGTGGATTCACGGGAGTTGTCGTGCCTCCCTTGAGCGGGATGACCCGGCATTGGTTTTGGCGCGAGGGAACACTGATAGTCGAAGACTACAAGACCTGGACCATCACGATGGTTATCGTTTGCCCAGTAGATCCACTTTGTCCGCCGGGGGAGACTGTTACTTACGAGTACGGTGAGAAAGTGGGTGAGCGCGAGATTAAAGCGGTCGAGCGGTTCTACATCGACCTGCCGAGTAACACTCCTACGGGCGGGACCTTTTCAGTTAAAATAGAAGAAGAAAACGACAAGGACGGACATCCCATCGGCCTCAAGGCTACCCAGACTGGCAATGGCGAGGACAATGTCACCCATCTAAAAGACTCGGCGCCGGTGAACCCCGGCAGTATCTCGCCTGACATATCCGCGAAACCGGGCACCTATGGCCCTGGTCTCCCCTAGCGGGCTGCTGAAAAACTCTTTTTCTTTAGGAGGCCGGGCTTCAGTTTACCCTGAGCTTCGAAGGGCCCTGGTCTGCCTTAGCGCGCCACCGGCTTCACCGCCTGCGCGCTTGCAGAATTCCAAAAGCAGTATCTCGGGCAGCCCGCTCCTGCCTCCTGATCCGCTGATCGCCGGTCACTCCAAAAAACGCCGCAAACTCGGCCCTTCCGCCCGACCGATTCCTGATATCCGGTAACTGATCTCTGATATCTTTTTAATTCCCCATGTCCTTCTTCCCCATCTTCCGCTCCGAACTTCGTCCCACCCTGCGTCTCGCTCTCCCTCTCATCCTCGCCGAAATCGGCTGGATGAGCATGGTGATTGTCGACACCATGATGGTCGGTCGTCTCCCCAACAGCGCCGAAGCCATCGGCGCCGTGAGCATCAGCTCCAGCCTCTTCATCGTCTTTGCCTTCTTTGGCGAAGGCCTCCTCATCGGTCTAGACACTCTCGTCTCGCAATCCTTCGGCGCCGGCCGTCGTGAGGATTGCCACACCTCACTCCTCAATGGCATCTACCTCAGCTTCGCCATCGCCCCCTTGCTCGCCATTCCTGTCTGGATCATCCCTCGCTACTTCGAGCGTTTCGGCGTCACCCATCCCGTCGCCGTCTTGGCCACTCCCTACATGCGTACGCTCTCCGCCGGGCTTGTCCCTCTACTCCTTTACTTCGCCGTTCGCCGCACGCTCCAGGGCATGAACATGGTCCGTCCCATCGCCTTCGCGCTCGTTACCGCCAACCTCGTCAACGTCTTCGGCAATTACATCCTCATCTACGGCAAATTCGGTTGCCCCGCTTATGGCGTCACCGGTTCCGGCATTGCCACTTGCATCTCCCGCGCCTATCTCGCTCTGGTCCTCGTCGTCTACCTTCTCTGGTACGACGCGCGCCACAAAACCGAACTCCTCAAAACTCCCGTCCAGCCCGACCTTGTCCGCATCCGCCAACTTATTGCTCTCGGTCTTCCCGCGGCGCTTCAGCTCACCGCCGAAGTCGCCGTCTTCGCTCTCGTGGCCACCCTAATCGCGCGTCTCGGCGCCGTCGCTCAAGCCGGCCACCAAATCGCCCTCAATACCGTCGCCTTCACCTATATGGTTCCTCTCGGCCTCTCGTCCGCCGCCGCCGTCCGGGTCGGCCAAGCTCTTGGCCGGCGCTCTCCCCTCAGTGCGCGCAACGCCGGCAACACCGCCATTCTCCTCGGCGCCTCCTTCATGTCCGCCATGAGCGTCGTTCTACTCGTCTTCCCGCGTTACATTGCGCGCATCTACACTGCCGACAAAACCGTCATCCACAGCGCCGTCACCCTCCTCGCCGCCGGCGCCGCCTTCCAGCTTTTCGACGGCATTCAAACCGTCGCCACCGGTGCTCTCCGCGGCACTGGTGACACGCGCACTCCCATGCTCTGCCATTTCTCCGTCTACTGGTTTATCGGTCTTCCCCTTGGCGCGTATCTCTGTTTCCGTCGCCACTGGGGCGCCCTCGGCCTCTGGGTCGGCCTAAGCCTCTCCCTCATCCTCATCGGCATCCTTCTCCTCATCTTCTGGCGCCGCCGCGTCCGCCATCTCCTCAGTTCTTCTTAGCCGCCGCTTCATCCCGCCTTCTGGGCTTGTCTGCGGATGGTCCGCCTAGCGTTTATCCCGAACTGGTCAGGAAGGCTGGCCTCTCGGAAGGAATCGACTAAGGCCGGCATCCTTAGTTGCCTTTCACGTCTTGAACTTCGAAAATTTCTCCTCCCACTTGGTCCGCCCGGTCATTTGCATCACCACGAACAGCGTCAGAATCGAACCGATCGTGATGGCCAGTCCCGTGAAGCCCTTGAAGAAGAATGCGTACGAGAAGAACACGAGGTAAATCAACTGCGTGATGCCCGCTTCGACAGCCGCAAACCGGATTCCGGCAACAAGGCGAAGGTAACTAATCACCAGAAAAATGGATACCGCTGAGCAAATCACAAACGCCAAATGGATCGAGATGTGATCAACCAAATATGCCAGCAGAAGGTGGAATGAGAAAAACGCTGCGGCCAGGAAGAAGTAGTTCATCGGGTGCAGCTCGATGCCACGCATAGTAGTGATAATGAACATCAAGAAGAAAAAGAAAAAGAGCGGCACGGGAGCAAACAAGCTGATCTTTCCGGCCAAGGGACCAGGCTGCAACTTTTCGGGCATCATCATTCCAATGTCATAGCCAGAAATCAGGTTCTTGTAATTCCACGCCAGGTCCCAGCCCGGCCCGGTTTCCGATTTGGTTGTCGGCGAAAGCGACTGCTCTGGGAAATCGATGTCTTTGAAGTTCGTGCGCATATTCAAGACGAAGTTGCGGATTTGGCAGACACCCTCGCCAAAGTTGTAGCGCCACGAATCGAGCCCCTGCGAACGATAGGCCGCGCGCAATGTGACCGTTTTTCCGGACGCTACAAGGACCGACCCAGCTGCGCTGTTGCTTACGTTCCCAACAGTGAGCGGCCGATTGTCCACAGTCATCGTAAGGTCATCGTAGATTGCCTGCTGTGAAGGAAAGGGAAGCTTGAACGTCACCAACTGACTTTGCTGACTCGAATTCGTGAAAGTGTAATCTCCGCCGAACACGACCGCGTACGTGCTGTACCACAACAGTCCTTTCTGCCTCGGCGCCAGATCGAAGGACACGTCCACCTTGCTGCCCTCGAGGGCCAGAGGAACGACTTCAGTTCTCTTCACGACCTTTGACTTCTTCTCCTCGTCCACCTTTTCTTCCACGACCTTCTCGTAGGAAGCTGTGGCCGGCGTCTGCGTCTGGGCCGTGCCCCAACTAGATGCGACGCGCGAGCGGAGTTCGTCCGATAGCGGCGACTCTGTCCGGTCGAAGATTGTGACTCCAAGAACGACCCAGGCGGCTGAGGTACAGACGAATATGACGGCCAAAGCGGCGATGCGCTTGATCATAGACTCTCCCTTTGGGTAATCCAGCCCAGCAGCCTGCAATTAGCTGCCCCAAGATGGGTAGTCCAGGACAAGGCTATCTCATTGAAAACACAGCAAGTGACGCCTTCGCGAAACGCCACGATTGTCCTCGTCCGGACTCACATGTGTCCTGGCAGACACTGCCAAACGCCCGCTTAGCAAGACCACCCCTAAGCAGACCTGCCCTGCTTGGCTATTTGGCAGCAAAAACCCCTGCCTAGTCTTCTTCTTGTTCTTGTTTCGCCGACTGGTGTTCCACGAGGGCTTCGAGTTGCGCGTGCCAATCCAGTTCGCGCACTTTCTGCGGGTTCTCCCGCCAATCCGGAACCACTTTCACAAACATGCTCAGAAATATTTTTGTGCTCAACAGCGTCTCCAGTTCCTTGCGCGCCGCGGTGCCGATTTTCTTCAGCATCTCGCCCTTGTGCCCGATCAGAATTTTTTTCTGCGAATCGCGCTCCACGTGCAGAGTGGCGTGCATCCGCAGAATCTTCGGCGCTTCTTCAAATTGGTCGACCACCACGGCCAGCGCGTGCGGCACTTCGTGATACGTCAAATCAATGGCCTTCTCGCGGATGATTTCCCCCGCCAGGAAGCGCTCCGGCTGGTCTGTGATCTGATCTTCCGGAAAGAAGGGCTCGCCTTCCGGCAGATTGTTTAGGATTTCCTGAAGCAGTTCCTCGCACCCGTCACCCTTCAGCGCCGAAATCGGCACCAGCGCCGCAAACGGAAACGCTTTGGCGAACGCATCGAGCAGCGGCAGAAGCTTGGGCTTGGGCACGCGGTCAATCTTATTCAGCGCCAGAATGGCCTTTCCGGCAAAGCGCTGGCCTTTATCGAGCAGGAACGAGTCCGCGTGTGGCATCGTCCGGCTGGCATCGACCATCATCAACAACGCATCGATGCCCTCCAGGGCTGCGGCCACTTCCCGCATCATCTGCCGGTTCAGCGCGGAATTCGCTTCGTGCAACCCGGGCGTATCGACGAACACGATTTGCCCCTCCGGCCGCGTGACGATGCCCTGAATCCGGTTGCGCGTGGTCTGCGGCTTCGAAGTGACGATCGCCACCTTCTGCCCCACGAAACGGTTCAGCAGCGTCGATTTCCCCGCGTTCGGACGGCCGATGATGGCCACAAATCCCGCGCGCCGCTTCTTGCCATTCCCTGCGTCTTTTTTGCCTGCCAAGCTTCCTCTCACTTCACGATGTTGGAATAGCGCCAGCCGCCGCGAGTCGCCTTGCGCGCAACCGCAACACCTTCCGTTGATTCGCCTCCAGCACTTCGAACCGGTAGCCTTCGAGATCGACCGTGTCCGTCGCCGCCGGAACCTTGCCCAAAGCGTGGCTGAGAAGTCCGGCAATCGTGGTCACCGTTTCGTCGGAGTGCTCGCCCAATTGAATGCCCAAAAGTTTCTCCACGTCGGAAATAGACATGCTTCCCCGCAGCACTAGGCTGCCATCGGCCTCGCGCACCGCATCCGGTGCGGGCTGCATCTCCTCCGCCTCGCTTTCCCCCACGATTTCTTCCACCAGGTCTTCCACCGTCGCGATACCAGCCACCGAGCCATGCTCATCGATCACCACCACCATCGACTGCCCTTTTTGCCTCATCTCCCGGAGAAGATCGGAACCCACCTTCGTTTCCGGCACAAACAGGATCGGCTTGAGCAGTTCCCGCACTTTGCGCTTGGGCAGGTCGGTATCCGCAATCTGCAACAGATCCTGCGTATGTACCACTCCGATGATGTCGTCCGGCGATTTCTCGTACACCGGCATCCTTGAAAATTTCGTCTCCAAGTACTTCGCGTGCATCTCCTCCAGCGAAGCGTCTGCCTGCATGGCCACGACATCCGGCCGCGGGGTCATCACTTCGCGCACGCGCTTGTCGCTGAATTCCACCACCTGTTCGATCAAGTCCCCCTGGTCCGCCTCGATGATCCCTTCCTCTTCCGCCGCCTCGACCAGCGCTTCGATTCCCTCCTCGGTGCGCTGCTCCTCCGTCCGTTCCACCTCCGGCTCCGATATCCGCGCCAGCGATTCCGCCGCCTCCAGGAATACGCGGATCGGCATGACCAGCAACATGGCCGCGCGAATCACCGGCAGCAACGGAAGCAGCCAGCGCCCCGTTGTCCGGTACAGCAGCATGTCCGGAATGAAATGCATGCCGATGACGACTTCCATGGTCAGGAACACCAGGAATTGCAGCGCCGCCTCCCAGCGATTGGGCACCAGGTACACCACGCCCCGCGTGGTCTCCAGCACTACAAACGCCAGCCAGAAGTGCCCCAGGAGGCGGAACGTGCGCCCGCCGCTCTTTCGATTGATCTGCAGCTTCGGTTCGATTTCCGCTTCAAAAATTTCCAGGTGCTCGTGCACGCGGCCCGTGCTCATTTGTCCGAGTTCACGGTAGATCAGCGTGAAATAGGAGAAAATCGGCAGGCCGAGAGCCAGAACCATCACGCTGCCGACATAAACCCAAAGCATCATCAGACTAGCCCCGTTCCAACTTGATGGCGCTAACTGCTGCAATCCAATCGCTGAGGCGCTGGCGCAAGTATCTCTTTCCCCGCCCCGTCTTAAGATAGCGTTCGCGGCGGACTGCGTCAGTTCTGCTTAAGCAAGCCTCGTAGTAGATCAATCGCAGAGGACGCCGATGGCGCGTCGAACAGACTTGACCGGCCTCATGAGCGCTAACTCGCTTTCGCAGATCAGCGCACATGCCCGTGTACCATCGACTATCTCTTAAGCTCTCTAAAACGTATACGTAATTCATGCTCTAAACCAGCTGGAACGGGGCAACTCTCAACCGGCGCCGCAGCCTGGCTTCCACGCGTTTCATTTCGCCATCATCGCTCTCGTGATCATATCCCAGAAGGTGCAGAACGCCGTGCAGCAGCAGGACGCAAATTTCTTCTTCCGCGCTTCGCCCAAAAGCTTTGGCATTGCGCCGCGCCACCGCCGGTGAAATCGCGATGTCACCGAGGAAGGAACCGCGCAGTCCCTTGACGCGTCCCCGCAGTCCGGCGGGCCGGCGGCGCGTTTCCGACGGAAACGAGAGCACGTCCGTGGTTCCCGCTTTCTTGCGGAAAGTTTGATTCAAGCGCGCCATTTCTGCTTCGGTCACGAAGCGAACAAAAGCGGAATGCGGGCCCAGGCCAAGTTCCCGGTTTACTCGCCGCAGAAAGCGTTCCAGAAAAGCCAATTCCAGGCGCACCGCCCGCTGGCGATTCTCGATCGCGGGGCGGTCACGTTGCACCCTGGAGGCCCTGGACTCGCGTCGTTTGGTTGCCATCCTGAACTACGCCGGGAATTTCTCCGGACCCGGCAAATCCTTGCCCTGCCCCTGCCCGTTCCCGCTTCTTTGCGGCTGGGTCGCGTCATGTTCCTCGTACGCGCGGATGATTTGCTGCACCAGGTTATGGCGCACCACGTCTTTCTCGCCGAACTGGATCACGCTGATTCCCGGTATGCGCCCGCAAATCTCCATGGCTTCGACCAGCCCGGACTTTTTCCCGGCGGGCAGATCGATCTGCGTCACGTCTCCCGTGATCACCGCCTTCGAATTGAACCCCAGCCGCGTCAGGAACATCTTCATCTGTTCGCTGGTCGTATTCTGCGCTTCGTCGAGTATCACAAACGAATCGTTCAGCGTGCGCCCGCGCATGAACGCCAGCGGTGCCACCTCGATTATGCCCTTTTCCAAAAAGCGCTCCAGCTTGTCCGCGTCCAGCATGTCGTAGAGCGCGTCATACAACGGCCGCATGTACGGGTCGATCTTCTGCTGCAGTGTGCCCGGCAGGAATCCCAGCCGCTCCCCCGCTTCCACCGCCGGCCGCGCCAGAATGATGCGGTTCACCTGCTTGGTCAGCAGCGCGCTGACCGCCATGGCCACCGCCAGGTACGTCTTCCCCGTGCCGCCGGGCCCAAAGCCAAACGTCATGTCGTGGCTCTCGATCTCCTCCATGTACCTGCGCTGGCTGGCATTCTTCGGCGTGACTGTTTTCTTGCCGAACGAACGCGTGCGCCCGTGTTCGAACATGCCACGCGGCGAAGCGTGTGGCTCTTCGGTGGCCACCTGCATCAGCGCCTTCACTTCCCCGCTCGAAAGCTCGCGCCCGTGCCGCGTCAGGTGGTTGTATTCTTCGACAATCCGCACCGCCTGGTCCACGCTTTCCTGCGTCCCTTCAATCGTCAGCCGCGTATCGTTCAAGTGCGTGCGCACCTGCAGGGCGTCTTCCAGCAATCGTATGTTTTCGTCAAGTGTTCCGAAGAAAGGTTCCAGCTTCCCGGAGATGTGTATCGTGCGTTTCATCCAATTGGAAGGTTGTGATGCTGTCCGAAATGGGTGGCCGATGGGCTTCCTCCTGAAGATTTCCGGCTGCTCCACAGCCTGAACACGGAGAAACTGCTTTCAACCTAGCGCACAGCCGCGCGAGCGTCAAGTTACACGCTTGTAACTGCCACCTCCTCGCTCGTTACTCTGCTCATGGTTTCCGCGACACTCCCTCGGCAATGTCTTTCTCCGCCTGCGAAAAGCATGAATGTCTTTCATGCCCTGGCAGGCTGCTGAAAAACTCTTTTTCTTTAGGAGGCCGGGGCTTCAGTTCACCCTGAGCTTCGAAGGGCCCCGGCGCAAAGCCTCTATAGCCAATGGGCTTTAGCCCCTGAAGAAAGGGTTTCCCTTGTTTTTCAGCAACCTCCCAGAGCATCGTGAAGCCCTAGCCTGTACTCTTTCCCTCACTTTCGACCCCAGCGACCGTAGTACGAAACTTACCTGTCCTTTGGTACGCCAGAACTATAGGCTCTCGCACTCCCTGGCCCAACAATCGCATACATCGCGTGGTGCATTTCAAAGAATTAGAAAGTACTGAGGGAGGAAAGGTCCATGCTCGCGTCCCCGAAACAACTAATTTTCGCTTCCGCTCTGTTGCTCGCCGGCTTGCCGGCGCTCGGCGCGGAAGATACTCCAGCCGTAGCGCCCCCGGTTGCGCCCACTGCCGTGGTCAGATGTCCCGGCGGCGCCAGTATTCCCTTTACCGCCGATGAGGCACAGGCCCTGCCGCTGCGCATCGTTGGTTCCCTTGTCTGCGGCGAGACGGTCGTGATTCTCTCTGACCAGGAGGGCTACACGGCCTATATTCGCACCCTGGAAGGCCAGGAAGGATACGTCCCTCGCATGTATCTAATGGCCGGCGTCGTCGCGACGCCGCCCGTGGAAAAACCGAAGCCATCGGTTGCCACACTCACCAGGGGCGTCGCGCGCTGGGAAGCCGGCGCGTCTGGCTGTGATGCCTTCCTCAGCCACGGCCGCCATGTTGAGTCCATCACCGCCCACGGCATCACCGTGCAGGTCTCTCTGCAAGACACCGGATGGAAATACCGTGCGAATGTAGCCATTTCCAATCAGGGTGACACCGCTGTCCTTGTGTTGCCAGGAATCATTACCCTCGATGAGCTGCAACCAACCCTCAAGGCCCTGCGCGCCACCAGCGCCGCGAAGCTCGCGCATACTCCGACCCATCAGGTCCTTTGGACTTTTGCCGACGCGTTGCCTTCACCGAGCGCCGTTGCGCCTCATTCCGCCAGCGCGTCAGATCCCGGCCGGCTTGCGCACACCACCTCGCCCTCGCCGGACTATCTCAGCCCGCACTTGACTCTCGCTTCTACGCGCCATACCGCTTTCGCCCGCAGCGAATCCGTGGACGTCGCGGCCATCTCCCTCAAGCCCGTTTCCCTGCCCTCCGGGCAGACCAACGCCGGTGTAATGTGGTTTGATCGTGACGGCGCCACTCGCGAACTTTCCCTGCGAGTTCCCGTTGGAGACATGGTCTTCGACTTCGCGTTTTCCCTCGAACAAAAAAAGTAATAGCCCCGACATGCACGACGGCCCGGCGTACGCCCACGCCGGGCCTTTTCTTTGTAGGGGCGCAGCATCGCTGCGCCCCCTGTCCACACAATCCTTTTATCTAGCTCCTACAGCTCTACTCCGCCTCTTGCCTTTGTAGCGCCGGCATCCTGCCGGCATCTTGGGTTTCCTTCGTAGCGCCGGCATCCTGCCGGCTCGTGGTCTTGTTTTTGTAGCGGCCGCTCGCCGCATTTTGGCGTGCGGGCGTCATGTCTCTTCCGTGTAGAGGCGTAGCACTGTTTACCCTGACCTGCGAAGGGCTGCGCCCCTTGTCCGCGCGATCCTTTTCTCTAGCTCTCTGTAGCGATGGCTTTACGCCGCCCTCTTGCTCTTGTAGCGGCGGGGGCCCCACCCTCGGTGTTCGAGGGAGGGCGGCTCTTGTCTTGGGTTGCCGATTTTCTATTTTCGAATTTCCATTTTCCAATTTCGTATTCTCTGTTGCTCTTGTAGTGGCCGACCTTCAGGTCGGTTCTCAGTTTTGTGGCACCCCCATTCCCGGCTGTGCTCTTGGGCCTTCTTTAGGAGGCCGGGGCTTCAGCCCCGGCGCAAAGCCCGCAAAACGAATGGGCTTTAGCCCCTGAAGAAACGAGCAGGCTGCGGACCAATCACGGGGAAACCTAGCCGTGTCGAAAGACTCCTCAAATTCAGGGGTTTTGACCTCTGAGGTCTGCCAAGGCTGATGTTGTAATATTTATCAGACAGATTATCGTCCTCTCAATCCGCTGGCACCGCGCGGTTCTTCGCCCACTCGCGAATCGACGCAATTTCCTCCGCCCGGGTCACGCTCAACGGCTGCGTGGACTTGATTTCCGCCAGCAGAATGTCCGTCGAAAGCTGTTGCCTCTGGCTGAACGCCGTGTACAAGCCCGCTACGATCGCCTGCTCGATCTCCGCCCCGGAGAATCCTTCGCTTGCCTCCGCCAGCCTGCCGGCGTCAAAAGCGCTGGGGTCCCTCCCGCGTTTCTTCAAGTGCAGCGCGAACAGCGCGGCGCGAATCTGCGCATTCGGCAAATCCACGAAGAATATCTCGTCGAACCGTCCCTTCCTCAGCATCTCCGGCGGCAGAACTGTAATGTTATTTGACGTTGCCGCCAGAAACACGCCGCTCTCCCGGTCCTGCATCCACGTCAACAGCGTGGCCAGCAGCCGCTGCGAGAGCCCCGCGTCGGCGTCGCCGCTTGCTCCCGCCGAAGCGAACGCCTTCTCAATCTCGTCAATCCACAGCACCACCGGCGAGAGCTTCTGCGCCAGCTCCAGTGCTTTCCGCAAACGCTTCTCGCTTTCCCCGACAAATTTGTCATACAGCGCGCCGGCATCCAACCGCACCAGTTCGTAGCCCCACTCTCCCGCCACGGCGCGCGACGCGAGGCTCTTTCCACAGCCCTGCACGCCGGTAATCAGGATTCCCTTCGGCGGCACCAGCCCAAAGCGTTGTCCCTCCGGCGTCCAGGCGCTCTTCCGCTTGGCAATCCATTCGCGCAGGCGTTGCAGTCCGGCCACGCTGCTGAACGACGCATCGCGTTTCACCGCCTCCAGCAAGCCCTCGGTGCGCAGCGCCTGGCGCTTGGCTTCCAAAACATCGTCGAGCAGCCCCGCATCCGCTTTCCCGCGGGCCAAAACGCACTGCCGCAAAATGCGCAGCGCCTCTTCTTCGGAAAGTCCGGTGAGATTCTTCGCGAGCTGCCCCACGCCAACGGCATCTAGCGCGTTCGGCAAGCCCTGAGCCGCAGTCAACTCGGCAAGCGTGCTCCTCACTCCGCCAACTAACTCTTCCGCCGACGGCAAACCCAGTTGAAACTCCACGGCGTCCGCGGTCACTTCCGCGGGCAGCGTAAGCTCTGCCGCCACGATGACAATCGAGCGCCGCGCGGTCCGAAATCCATCGGCCAGGTCCCGCAATCTCCGGCTGATGCGGTCGTTGTCGCAATACCGCGCAAAGTCTTTCAGCAGAAAAATCCCATCTCCCTGGACGGTGCCGATATTCGCCAGCGCCTGTTCCGGCTGGTCCGAGTTGTACAGGGCCGCGCCGCCCATTCTCGCCAGCCCCGTGGTGACACTCCACGTGTACAGTGGAACGCCCAACAGCTCCGCAACTCGTTCGAGCAGCGCCGAAATCCGTTGTTCTTCGGTGGTTTCCACGGTAATGATCGGATTCCGGGAATTGACCAGCAGGCACAGTTGGTCGCGTTTGACGCCGGACACCGTTCCTGTCACCGTTGCGCTGTTCGGCGCGCTCGTCTTCGGCAGGTTCGAGCCCATGGACAATCGCGGCGTCGCTTTTACGTCGTTTGACAAAGCCCACTCACTCACTTCAAACTCATAGTTTGAGCAAAACCCATAAGGAGCGTTAGATGGCCCAAGGTCAGCCTACCAAAGTTAAGAAAAAGAAGAAGTCGGTTTTGAAGCGCGCGGCACTATCTCGTCAACGTGGCGAAGTGAACCGTGCCAACCGCACCCGCGTTCGCAGCGCCATCAAGCGTCTCCGCACCGCCATCACCGCCGGCGATGCCACCGCCGCCGCGAACCTTCTCCAGGGCACGATGTCGGCGATTGATGGCGCTATCGCCAAGGGCGTTCTCCACGAGAACACCGGGAATCGCTACAAGTCTCGCCTTTCCCTCGCCCTCAACGAAATGAAAGCCAAGGCCGCCAAGTAACGCTCTTCCTTGTGTGCTGTCTCAGAAGCAGTTTTCCCATCTCTTTCGGAGGTGGGAGCTTCTGCTCCCATGCAACCATACGGAAAGAAATGGGGCTTTTAGGCCCTGCATTTATGACGTGCTAGCTTGTCATTCCGAGCTGTAGCTCAGGCCTTCAGGCCTGAGGCTTTTCGCCTTTGTAGTGGCCAACCTTCAGGTTGGTTCCCAGTTTTGTGGCACCGCCATTCCTGCCTGTGCTCTTGGGCCCTCTTTAGGAGGCCGGGGCTTCAGTTCACCCTGAGCTTCGAAGGGCCCCGGCGTAAAGCCTTTAGAATGAATTGGGCTTTAGCGCCCCTGAAGGCTCTGAACTTTTGCACGATATTTTCGGGACACTACACTTGGACAAAACGCAATTTCCCCCGTTGTGCAATCACAGCACAACACCTCATCCTGAGGCGATCCGACGAGGATCGCCGAAGGATCTCAACCGAGGCGTCATGCAGGATTCAGAAAGCGAGATTCCTCGGTGCGAATACGGCTCCGCCCCTCGGCATGACGGGTGCCGCCCGAAGGCGACGTGTTGCGAGCAAATAACGTCTATAGTCCCGTCTTCCTCCAATCGAGGAGTATTCTTGAAGAAATCATTATTGCCGCTCCTTCTATCCGGGACACTCGTTGGTTCGGGCCAAGTCATTTTTGCGGGTCAGCTCTGAAATTTGGGGGATGAAATGCGTGAGCTAACGCTCGAGAAATCTCATTTACCAGCAGGATCGCTGGAGGGGGCGGTCGAGTTTCTGCGGCGGCTGCATTGGCATCTCAATGTCAAGCAAGCAGACGGCTTTCTTTACCTTCTAAAGGGGAAAACAGTCGTCCTCAAAACAGACTCCAAGGATGTTGTGGACGCGTTTATTTATGGTGCGGCTCTGGCCTACTGCTCGCTGCCAGAACCGGTCCTCGCAGGATATCGAGATTATCTACTTAGACATTTCGGTGAGCCCAAGGCTATCCCTGCACTGGACTCAGGTTTGTGACGAGGCGGTTGCCGACAGGCTTACGAGTGTAACCACTGCGCGCTAACAGATGACAAGCGGGTGCGAAACCCGCGCTACTGGGCCGCCACGGCGCGCTCCCCGCTCAATCGCCACACTAGAAACTCCATAATTGCGCGAACGTCCTTGACTCCGCCCTTCAATCGGTTGTCCGCCTCCTGCAAGGCCCGCAGACCATCCAGCAGCCTCTCCCGCGGAATCTTCCGCGCGCATTGAATGGCTAGTTCCGCTTGTTCGGGCCTCATGCCCAGCGCCTTGGCCGCTTGCCATCCATTGGTTACCCCGCGCACTTCGCTAGCCTCCACCAGTTTCCGGTACATCCACGCCATCCCGCCGACCATCATCACCGGCTCTTCGCCTTCGCGCAACAACCGGTCAATGAATTCCAGGGCTTTGCGCGGTTGGCGCGACGCCAGCAGGTCAGCCACTTCCCAAATCGTCGTGGTCTTCTCTGAAATCACCAGTGCGCTGACGTCTTCGCGCCGGATGGTCTTCCTCTCCGCGGCATAGCTCGTGAGTTTCTCGACCTCCGTCTTCAAGCGCATCAGGTCGCCGCTCACAAATTCTGCCAAATCCTCTGCGGCGCCCTTTTCAAACGTGATGCCCTGCTCCTTGGCGAGCGCTTTCGCTAAGCCTTCCGCAGCGCCGATGCGCTCGTCCGGTTTATCTCCCAGGCCGACCTCCACAACCAATGCCAGTTCCGCGAGTTTCTTCCCCAGCAGCATGCGCATGTCCAGCCTTGCGGCCTCGATCACCAGGATGGTAAACGGCGCCGGATCCTGCAAATATCCCACGATGCTTTCCACCGCTTCTTCCCTGGCCTTCTCCCCCAGCCTCTCGATCGCCTCCGCCTCTTCGAGGAACACCACCTGCTGCGAGGAAAGCATGGGCAAACTTTGCGATTGATCCAGCGCGGCCTGGGTATCTCCACGATCTGCGGAAAAGCGCGAAACCGCCCAGGCGCGAGCCGCTTCCGGAACAAACTTCTCGATGAGCGCGGCACGGCATGCGTCCCGCAAATAGGGCTCATCTCCCAACAGCAGCACCGCGGGGATCGCCTTGCCCTTTTCCAGCCGCTCCTTGAACTGTTCCCAGCTCAGCCGCGCCATCAGTAGTTCTCTATCACCGCTGCCACCAGCCGAGTGGCAAAATCCTGCGCCATGCGGTCGAAAGCCGGGTCGCTTTCCTGGAAGAAGGTTTCGACTTGGCTTTTCGCGTTTGCCACGGTCGGACAAGTGGTGGCGGGGGACGGCACGCAAGTAGTGGAAAGCTGATATTCATTGCGGAACACAAAATTATCCGTGTGATACAGCACTTTGTCGTTGTCGCGCTCGGTCAGGGTTACTTCGCACTTCATGGTCACTATCATTGCCGTAGCCTGCGCGATTGTTATGGGTGAAGTCGTTGTGGGCAAGGTGGTCTGAAACGTCAGTGGGGTCACTTCCATGCTCAACACCTTTCCCCGCAACACCGCGTCTCCCCCATTCGCGTCCGAAACAATTTTGTAGTTCGTTTTCGCCAAAAATTCATGGATCGTTGCCGCGGTCAGTTTCTGCTCGATCTTAAAAGTCGAGCTCTTGTTTTCCAGGGCGGGAACCGCAATCACGTGAATACTTTTCGGCAATGCAGTGTTGTGCCCGGCGACATGGTACCCGCACCCTGCGGCCATGCCGCTCACCGCCATCCACCAAACGAATGCCCACAATCCGCGACGTTTCATCCTTCCAACCATTCCGCGAGCTTGCACCCGCTCCATGCGGGCAGACGCAAATTGTCCGCCGCGCCCCAGAACCACCATGCGCCTTCGCGCGAAGCATCCGCCTCCGGCGCGCGCAGGAAAACGCAGTTCTCGCCGGCAACGCTCACGTTGCTGGGAGCGGCATCCCCCTCGGGCACCAACGCGAATCCGGCTTCCTGGCACGCCTCGCTCAGGGCCGCCGCGTCCGTTTTTTCTTGCAGATCGGCGCACGCGCTAAACGTCATGCCATAAAACACCGGCGCGTGAATCAGGTTTACGGTGATTTTCGCATCCTCCGACGGTTCGTCCAACGCCGCGCTTAGTTCCGCGCGAATTCGCAGCAGGCCTTGGCGCAAATCCTGACGGCTCTCCCCGCCATAGCGGGGCAGGAGGTTGAACGCCGCCTGCGTGCCGAACACCGGGTAGCCGACGTTTTGAAAGGAAAGCAATTGCGATGTCTGTGTCTCCAGCTCTTCGATGCCTTCTCTGCCCGCCTCGGAAACCGGCTGAAACAATACCGCCACCAGCCTCTGCAAGCCAACGCGGCGCAAGGCCAGCGCCAGCGTGGCTACCGCCGTCCCCGCGGCTGAAAAAACAGAAAAAGTTTTCGATTTTTTTGACGCGCTTTTTCCCGTGAGCGCTTCGATCTTCGGAAACCAGGGCGTGGCATCCGGGTCGGACAGGCTGGCCCGCGAAAAATCGATGATCGTCGCCCCCGCCTCCCGCGCGGGCCCCATGCATTGCTTGGCAAACGCGGTCGAGCCGGTCAGAAACGCGTAGCGTGCCCCGTGAAACGTACCCTCTTCCACCCGCTGGATCAGCGCCGCCTCCCCGCCTGCTTCGGTGAGCGTGCCCACGGCAAGCTCCTCGTCCACGAGGTGCAGTTCCCACGCTGCGAAAAGGCTCTCCTCCAGAACCGCCTTGAGCTCGCTACCCAGCAGGGATGATGCGCCGGCGATGATCATCCTTTGCGCGTGGCGGTCCGGAGGCATGGCTCAGGCGGTCCTGGCAACCATGCGGTGCCGCAAGAACCGCACCACGTGCAGAACGATTCCCGCGACAGCATAGGTGCCCGCGATGATCACCAGCACGTACTCCGAATATTTCCAGATGATGGCCACGAGTAGGAAGAGCAAAACAATCGTGATCGAGGGTTGCCGCCGCGTCCACGGAATGTCTTTGAAACTGTAGTAGCGCACCGTGCTGGTCATCAGCGCGCCCAGAATCGGCAACACAACAAACCACGCAATCGACCATTGCTTTCCTGTGATGGGCCCCAGCCAGTGGCACGCATGCACAATCGCCGCCACCACGCCCGCGGCCGCTGGCGTCGGCATTCCCACAAAGTTCTTGTTTCCGCCTGGCTCCATGCCCTTCACGTTGAACCGTGCCAGCCGCCACGCCGAACAGATCAGGAATGTCAGGCAGCACAACCAGGCAAATTCCCCCAATTGGTGATAGCCTTCCATCGCCGCAAACCCGCTGCGGAATCCCCACGCGTAGGCCAGAATCGCCGGCGCAATTCCAAAACTCACCACGTCCGCAAGCGAATCGAACTGCACCCCAAACTCCGTGTTCGTGCCCGTCATTCGCGCGATACGGCCGTCCATCGCGTCAAACAAAATGGCGATTCCGATCGCCTTCGCCGCATGGTCGAAATCTTCCTTGCCACCGACCAGTGCAGCGATGGAGGCGTAGTAGCCGCAGAGCAGATTCGCCACCGTAAACAGACTGGGCAGGAGGTAGACCCCCCGGCGCAGACGCCGGTTTGGTTTCTTGCCCTCCACAAACGGCATGGTTTGTTGTTCGTACTCGGCCATCTCGATTCTCTCTGCCCTTCCACAGAGTACTACGAGCCCTGGTCCTCTTGCATTTCCTCACTCCTTCGCCCAGCATGGGCCCCGACTCATCCACTTCGGTCATTGGCGGTTTCCGGCATCCGGGCCACCACGCTCGAGCCCCCTTTCACATTCTCGCCCACCTTCACCACGATTTCCGCCTCGCCCGGCAGCCACACGTCGACGCGGGAACCGAACCTGACCAAACCAATGCGCTCCCCGCGCGCCACCGTGTCGCCTTCCTTCTTCCACGTCACCGCGCGCCGCGCCACCCAGCCCGCGATCTGTTTGTACACGATTTCGCCGTGTTCGGTGGCCTGCGTAAAGATATTCTGCTCGTTTTCAAACGAGGCCTTCTCTGACCACGCCCCGAAAAATTTTCCTGGTTTATATTCGAGGCGAGTGATCGTGCCCGCCGCGGGCGCGCGATTCACGTGCACGTTCCAGATCGCGAGAAAAACGCTGACTCGCTTGCCAGGACGCCCGCCGATCTCTTCCTCTTTAACTACGACGACGCGGCCATCGGCAGGCGACACGATGAGCCCCGCTTCTTCCGGTATGGTCCGCTCCGGGTTCCGAAAAAAACTGAACACAAATAGGCCGAGCAGCACCATTGCAAGGCCCCCGGCAAAACTCCAATTCCTGCCGTAAGCCAGCATCAACACACCAAGCAGCAATGGCGGCAAGCCAAACGAATACCCTTCCCGGACCATAACCTCCCCTGCTCCGTCGCGGCTCTCTGCCGCGGGAGGACTCTGGTCATTCTACGATACTTCGCTCTGCCGGGTGGGCGATTAACGAGGGATTACTGCGTGTGTCTAGCGCCTGCGCCCTGGATTTGCGCGGCAAGGCGCTCCATTTCGTCCTTTACGTGAAGCTTCAGTTTTTTCAGCCGGATTTCTTCGATGAGGTCTTCAGAACTGAGGTAGGGGGATTGCGAGAGTTTCTGAAGTTCTGCTTCGTACTGCTGGTGCTTTTCAGCCAGACGCTGATACCCGGCGTCTGTTTCGAAAATTACGTCCCGAGGACTCCGCTGCGCTGTGGCCATGCGTATCTCCTCACGACTGAAATGTGAACACTACATGAATGCAGCCTAACACCGGGAAATTCCCAGTCAAGAGTAAATCCGTACCTGCCCTGCAAATTTTAAGCGTACTGCATACTGGGTTCTTAAGTACCAAGCGGCTGCCTCTCCTCAGATCCTCATCGCGAGCACCACCGCCGCCTCCTCCGGCTCCCGGTAGTAGCCCTCACGCCTCCCCACCTTACGGAAGCCTAATCCTTGATAAAGCGCCAAAGCTTCCGCATTTGACTCACGCACCTCAAGGAAGACTTGCAGCACCGCGTCCTGCGCAAAGAGTTCAATCAGCGCTTTAGCTAACGCTCGCCCCACTCCTTGCCGCCTATACTGCTGCTTTACTGCCAGGTTCAGTATCTCGCCTTCGTCTCCCGCCCTGCGCCCGGCGATAAAGCCTGCTATTTCTTCACCCTGCCTGCCAACGAGGAAATGCGCCGGCGAGCCCTCGAATGTATCTTCCAGCGCATCCTTGGTCCATGCGGCGGCTTCGGGGGCCGCCTTAAGGATTTTCTCGACTTCGCCAAGATCTTCTCTCCGGCATGTTGCCACCTGGATCGCTCCCACTCGGCGCAGCGGTTCAGCGCACATTGGCCGATGGGCTCTTCCAGAGAATCTCAGCGTCGGAACGCCGTACATAATTAGCGTCCAACTCCAGCGGATCGCTGAATTCTCCCCTCGCCGCCCGCTCTTCCGCCAAGGCGCCTATGGTCGATGCCAGCTCTGGCGTGCAGCCGTATATGGTGTCTCCCCGGGCGACTCGCTGCTTCCAACCTTCCAGCTTAGTTATCAATCCCGGATCTAGAGAAATCCAGGTGATTGCTTCCGCCCCCGCTTGCTTCTCCACAAGCGCGACAAATTCCTCTGCAGACACCACCATCTCATCCCCCATCCCCATCCACTGGCCATTCATGCTCCGATACAGCCCGCCGAACATTTGTCCTCTCTGCGCGTGGTAGCACGCTGCCACAAAGCCTGCCACACCGCCTTGCGACCGCGCCATCGCCTCCAGCCTCGATACCCCGACAATCGGCTTCCCATAGACCTCGGCCCACGCTTTCACCGTCGTCAATCCCACGCGTAATCCCGTGAACGAACCCGGCCCCGTCGCCACCGCCAACAGGTAAACGTGTTCCATCCTGGTCCCGCCTTCGGCTAGCACTTTGTCAACCGCAGGCAGCAGCCACTCAGAATAGTCTGAGCTGTCCACATGTTTTCTCAGCGTAATTGTGAGCCCATCCCGGCGAAGGGCCACGCTTCCGCGGGCCTCACAGGTGTCGATAGCCAATGTAAGCACAATGAAAAATCACTCTCTTCCTTCCAGCTTACTCCTTCAAAGTAAATGCTTTGCAATAAAACTTTCACCCTAGCCCTGCCACAGTTCGCCACTTCCTCTTCGTTGCTTGAGCACGTTTCAAGAGTGTCAAAGATCTCCAGCCTGAGCAATTCCTCTGCCATTTCCATACCTCGCCCTCCCTATCTCCCTCATTCCACAGGATATACCTTGACTCTTTCAATACACTAAGCTACACTCACTTTATCTTGAGGGGGGACCACCGAAGCTATGGATTACAAGATCGGCGACAAAGTCGTTTATCCGAACCACGGCGTAGGGGTTGTTGAGCAAATCAGTTACGGAATACTTAACGGTAGAACCGAGCGTTATTTCATGATTCGTATTCTTTCCAGCGGCTTGCGCGTCATGGTTCCATCTTCGAACGCGCCTGCGGTTGGCCTGCGATCTGTTATTCGTTCTATTGACGCCACGAAGGTGCTAGGCTTCCTCGAAAGAGGCAAGCTCAACTCGCACCATGACTGGAAACACCGTTTCAAAGAGAACTCCGAACGTATGCGCACGGGTTCCCTCCTCGAAGTGGCTGTCGTTCTGAAGGGCCTCGTCTCCCTCAGCCGCAGTAAGCCCCTCTCCTTCCGCGAGAAGAAGATGTTGGAACGCGCCAAGTACCTTCTGGTAAGTGAGATGGCCACAGCCCGCAACCTCACCGCGGAAAACGCCGAAGGCTTGGTGGTCAAGTCCTTGGCCAAAGCTAAGCTGCAGTTCCCTGCCTTGCAAGAAAAAGTAGACTAGTGCCCGTCTCGGAGGTTCCTTGCATTTCTCTTTAGGAGGCCGGGGCTTCAGCCCCGGCGTAAAGCCTGTAGAATGAATTGGGCTTTAGCCCCCGAAGGTTCTGAACTTTTGCGCGATATTTTCGGGACACTACACTAGTTCCGTTCCAACTATTTGGGCTTGTGGCGCACCCTTCACACGCTAAGATGAATTTGGGTGGCCTACACTTTGCGCTTTTTGCAAAGGGTGGGTCCGCTCTTCCCTCTTCTCCATTTTCACTTTTCTAATTTCCACTTTCCTCGCGGGTGGCGCACCCTTCACACGCTAAGATGAATTTGGGTGCCCTACCCTTTGCGCTTTTTGCAAAGGGTGGGTCCGCTCTTCCTCCTCATCCATTTTCACTTTTCTAATTTCCACTTTCCTCGTATTGACTTGCCGGGTGCCCCACCCTCGGGTTAGGAGGGTGGGTCCTGGGGCCCTCTTTCCCCCTGTGCTCCGTTCACGGACAAACCGAGAACCCCGGTGTCAGGCCAACGGCATGCTCGCGCACGCGTTGAGGCTCGCATCCGCAAACCGTCCTTGCTGAAACCGCGCGTACGCCGCTGCAGCGATCATCGCCGCGTTGTCCGTTGAGAGCCCGCGGCTGGGAAAGAACACTCTAATACCGCGCGATTGTGCCTGTTCCTCAAATGTCGCGCGAAGCTGGCTGTTCGCTGCCACTCCTCCAGACACAAGGAGAGTCTCCACGCTGCATTCTTCCGCCGCCGCCATGGCCCGCTCCACGAGATCTCGAACCACCGCGTTCTGAAATTCGCGCACCAGCCCGAGCGTTTGTGGGCTACACAGCGAGAGCAACTCCTCGAACTTTCGATGCCCCGCGCGGAGCGCCTCTTCCCTTCTCCGAATTTCTTCGTTGTATTCGGGATGCTCCCGCAAGTGATAGAGCACGGCGGTCTTCAGCCCGCTGAAGCTGAAGTCAAGCGGATTGCCTCGCGTCTTGGTCGGGCCAAATTTCACCGGAGGAGGCGCATGGCGTGCTGCCGCTGCCAGCCGGTCGAGGATCGGCCCGCCAGGATAGCCGAAACCAAGAAGCTTCGCGACTTTGTCATACGCCTCGCCCGCCGCATCGTCGCGCGTCTGCCCGAGTTTCCGGTACGCGAAGGCTTCGTTGCGCGAAGGATCGGCAGCTTTCACCTCATACAAAACCGTGTGGCCGCCAGAAACAATCAGGCAAACGGCTGGCAGCTTTGGCATTTCTCCGCGCTGGTACGCTTCCAAAAACGCAGCGTGGATGTGTCCCTCCAGGTGGTTTACTCCGATCAGAGGTTTGCCCAGCGCCGCGGCCAGCGTCTTCCCATAAGTAATCCCCACGAGCAGCGACCCCACCAATCCCGGCCCTTGCGTCACGCCGATCGCATCCAGCTCCGCAAAACGCAATCCCGATTGCTCCATCGCCTCGCGTACCACCGGCACGATCTGCCGCAAATGTTCGCGCGAAGCCAGCTCCGGCACCACGCCGCCGTACTTCCGATGGATCGGGATTTGCGAAGCCACCACGCTGGAAAGGATAGTGCGCCCATCCACCACAACGGCGGCAGCCGTCTCATCGCACGACGACTCAATCCCGAGAATGTGTGTGCCCTCTGTCGTTCTCATGTTCATGCCCGGCTAAAATTCCATGCTCGTGCCCTTCCAACTTCTTCCTGCTAGCGTGCTGTCCCAAAAGCAGTTTTCCAATCTCTTTAGGAGGTGGGAGCTTCAGCTCCCACGTAGCCGCTTCAGCAGAAAAGGGGCTTCAGCCCCTGAAGTCACTCTTTCGTCTTTCATCTCTTTTCGGGACACGGCGCTAGCGCTTCCGATTGTCTGCATCGCATGAATTGATCTCCCAGCTTGTTATTCCGAGCTGTAGCTCAGGCCTTTAGGCCTGAGGAATCTGCTTTTTCCTTGCGCCGATAGGGCACTCCTTTTGCAGCTTTCAATGCCCCTTCCATTTGTTCGCATCGCACGAACTCTACCCTAGCCCCACCGTAATTCTTGGCCCGCATGGTTGAAACGTCCCTATTAGAACAAAAAGGTTGGCACGGCACTAGTCTGCTTTCCCGAAAGCAAGTTTCCAATTCCCTCAGGAGGTGGGAGCTTCAACTCCACCTAGCCACTTGAGAAGAAAAGGTGCTTCGGCCCCTGAAGTCACTCTTCCTTCTTTCATCCATTTGCGGGACACAGTGCTAGCCGTTCCAGCGGGATCTCCCCCGCCTCTGACACTTTTTATTTCAATGGAGTAATATTAGGTTGTATGAACCCCCGTCCCCCCGGTGACCAGCTTCGAAACTTGCGTATTCGCTTAGGGATCACGACGCGCGATGTCGAGAACCTAAGTCAAAAAATCGCCGAGGAAGAGAAGAATCCGGAATTCCAAATTTCCAACGCTTGGCTCACTCAATTGGAAAACTCCGATTCTGTCCCCAGCATTTTCAAGCTTTATTCCTTAGCCGCGATCTTTCACGTCAAATTCAGCGACCTCTTGCTCTACTTCGGCGTGAATCTGGAAAAAACGGCCCATCACCAGCTTCTTGCGCTCTTGCCGAACACGCACCTCACCACCCTGGAAGTGTACGATGCGGACAAGACCGTCTCGTTCCCCGTGCGCTTTGACCGCTCCTTCGATCTCGACAATACCAACCTCTTGGCCCGCATCGTTGAGATTTGGGGTGAAGTCCCGATTGCGCTCCTACAGCACCTCGATCTCCGCCACAGCTTGTACGGCTATATCGGGCTCCAGGATTTCACCCTTTACCCGCTTCTGCGCCCTGGCTCCTTTGTTCAAATCGATCAGCGTGTCCGCAGGATTCAGCCTTTCCGCTGGCGCACCGAGTTCGACCGCCCGGTTTATTTTGTGGAACTGCGCGATGGGTATGCTTGTTCCTGGTGTGAAATGCAGGACGGTCACCTCTTGCTCCTGCCCCACCCGCTCTCGCCCTGCAGCGTTCGTCGCCTGGATTATGGTAGAGAAGCCGAGATTATCGGCCAAGTAACGGCTGTAGCGATGAGGTTGACCGACGCCCCTGACCCTGCCCCTGACGGAATCTCAAAATCTCCAAGGCAAGTCTGATGTTCGAGAGGAATAGCTGCACCATCGTCGAATCCACTTCCATCGGCACCGCAAGCCGGTAAGGCTCCAATTCCTGCCAGGCATGGATAAATCCCGTCGGTGCCTCGCGCGACAGGCGAACATAGACTTCCAGTTCCTCGACCAATTCCTCTAGCGTAAGCCCGACCAACCTGAAAAAGATTTCCCGATGAGCCGCCTGCAGCGCCTCGCGGGCCTGCTCCGCACCGTAGCGAGCACAAAGGCCTTCGTGATGATACATGCCGCTATTGTAGTCGCGCGTCGAGGCCAGATAGATCAGCCGCGCCAAGTCACACTGGACACTCGCCAAGGTGCGGCGCAGAAGGTCGTCATACGCATTATTCATGGTCACGATCGTGCCAGGGTCGCTCATCGGAAACTCAGCGCGTAGCTGTATCCTCTGTCGTTGCTAAGTGGCTTGCGACCCCACCATCCGGCAACGCCCGGCCGAGCCGTTGATAAAGCTCGCCGGTATAGGACGCCAGGTCACTCAGCGCGTGCGGGCCAAACATTCTAATAAGGAACGCAAGCAGCCCGCAGACGAATTGGAGCCTTAGGTATTGGAAGAGCAGCTTCGCCTCCCTCGCCCCATCCAAATTCTCACTTTGGCGCGAAGCCAGCCGGTGCGTTCTCATGATCTCGCCGACCTCGCAAGAAGTCCGCCGAACCCAATGCAACGCAACCCTTCGCCTTTCCTCCTGGTAGATTCGCAGCATTCGCGGCGAACGCATACGCAAGATGAACTCCCTGTCCTCACGAGAAAATATTCTGAGGATTATTTCCCATGGCTGAAGGGTGTCACGAGACTCGCGTCGAATCCGATCAGCCCCTTCGGCGCTTGCTGATTCTTCCCCATCCTCGCTCCGTGTTAGCAATAACAAGAGCAGAACCAGAAGAACCGCAACGCCGATGAAAATGGACATCGTCATCATACCCGAACCGCCCATCCCAGACGCGCGAGTGCCCTCCGGAATTGCCCGCTCGTGGACGCCACCAGCGCCTCATAGTCGTCCTCAAGTTGCATCGCTGGCTTTGCTTCAGGTACAGCCTGCGCGGACCACAGTGCACGCAACCAAACACACAGCACCAGAAGATAGGAAATAGCGTGCACATAGGACCAGAAAGGTTTGAAGTCGTTCCAGAAGTAGGCCATCACTGTGAGTTGAACGATGCTCAGCGCGATAAAGAGACCATAGCCGCACAAGATACCGCGCAGGTTCTTCCCGAAACGAATCGCATACCACAGAAAGAGCGAAACCAGCGTCAGGATGGCCAGCGCTTGCGCGATCCGTAGATTCCGTTCCAGCTCAAGAGACGAATTCGCAAACCAGTAGAAAAGACTTTCGGAGGGATTGGCCAGCGCCTTCGCGAAAATCGCTCCGAACACGATCAGCAGTATAAAACGCGTCATCCTGGCCGTTCCTGGGAACGAGCGAAGTCCAATCCGGTAAATTTCGAAGATCACCGCGGAGCCGATCACCAGGCTGAGAAACTGAGTTGTCCAATAAACATTAAAGTAATGATTTGGATACCAGCGATAAACAAAAAAACGCAGAAGCTCCTCGACAAAAACGAATAGGATATACATGTAGAAAATAGGAAATTGGCGAACCAGCCTTTGCTGAATCCCGCGAACCAGCAAAAGGGCTTCAACCAAGATGCACAGCCACCAGATTACCATTGTAAGCATAACTACAGAATTCCCGTGTTGAAAATCTACCCTGCCGCCAGATAGTAACACGAGATGAGGGGGAAAAGTATCCCCCCTCTGTTAGCCGCAATTTGCCTCAGGTGACAGAAAGATCAGGCAAAACTTGCGGAACTCTGGTGCTCCCCTTTCGGCGGGAGAAGTCTGGGAAACGGGCTTGGGTCAGTTCCGTCGGCCTGCACTATCACTCCAGTCCCCGACTGCATTTTCGGCGTTGGCGAGAGAAGGTGGGGAAGCGGGTCCGGGGCGCCTCCTTCAGCCTCCAGCATCACTTCAGTCCCCGTCTGCGTTCTCTGTGTTGGCGGGAGAACGTGGGGACCCGGTAGAGGCGCTCCTCCATCAGCCTCCAGCACCACTCCAGCACCCGTCTGCATTTTCTGTGTTGGCGCGAGGAATCCGGGAATCGGGTCGGGGCGGCCTCCATCGGCCTGCAGGACCGCCCCTGTGTAGCCGAGTGTCGCGCTCGTCCGGAGTCCATGACCGCCAACCGATGCGCACAAAAGGAAAGCAGTAGCAAGAACAACTGCAAGAACACTCACACTGCGACCTGTCTTTGAAAATTTCATACGTATCTCCTGACCTAGATTTGATCGAACTCAACGACCCCCCCATGCGGTTCGTTGTCAGTGGCAGTCTAAGTACCCCTACTTCTAGGCAGGCTAGGAATGCAAAAGTGCTTGGGATTCCAAGCAAAAACTCTTTTCGCCTCGCGAATTTGACAAGCTCCAGCTCATTCTTCCGCGTTCCAATTCCGGAAGAAAAGCCGCCCACGAAACGGACCTTCCGGAGCAGCCCTAATACCTTTTGGCTAACTCATCGCTCAGTAAGACAATCAATCAAGAAAGAGCGACCTGGATTCCATCCCTAACCCTTTTTCTCAAGGCAGTCGGTGTGTCGTCTCAGATGCAAGCGTCCAATCTCTTTAGGAGGTGGAAACTTCAGCTCCAACGTAACCATTTGAAAAGAAAAGGGGCTTCAGCCTCTGAAGCTACCTTTCCTTCTTTCACCCATTCTCGGCACTCGAAGTCAGCTCCGCGTCAGCGCAGCCGGTCTCCCCGGCACACTCGCCTTGGAAGGCGACCAAATTAACTCGCACTGCCACCAAAATTGTCCCGAAGTGGAGCGCCTTATGTAAGCGCCTGTGCCAGTCCCATTTTGGGACTGCCCTCCACAATTTGCTTGGCTTGCAAAGCAAATCAAACAATCCTCACGAATTTCCGCCCCAACAATTGACACCCCAGCCCCGCTATCTGTTGTTGCTTTGATTGACAAATCTCCCGCGCGGCGGCTACTGTGCTTAGGGCAGAAACTTTCCCCCGAAACCATTCTGTGACAACTTATCTATGACCCAAGAGCCGAAGCCGTCCTCCCTGCAATCCGCTCCCATTCGAAAAGTTCGCAAAGCCATCCTGCCCGCCGCTGGTCTCGGCACGCGTTTCCTTCCCGCCACCAAAGCGCAGCCCAAGGAAATGCTCACCGTGGTCGACAAGCCCCAGATTCAATATGTCGCCGAAGAATGCGTGGCTTCGGGCATTGAGCACATCATCATCGTCACTGGCAAAGGCAAGAATTCCATCGAAGATCATTTCGACAGCGCCCCGCTCCTGGAACGCTATCTGGAAGAAAAAGGCAGAACTAAGCAGGCGGAAATGGTGCGTCGCATCAGCAACATGGTGCAGGTCAGCTACACGCGGCAAAAAGACCCGCTCGGCCTGGGCCACGCCGTGCTTGTGGCCAAGGATCTCGTGGGCGACGAGCCTTTTGCCGTGCTCCTCGGTGACGTGCTCATACCGGGCCCGAACCCCGCAACCAAGCAACTGATCGACGTCTACGAGGCCACTGGCACGGGCGCCATTGCGGTCGAAGAAGTTCCCCGCGATAAAACGCACCTCTACGGAATTGTGGCCGGCGAGCCGGCTCCCCAGCCGCCCTTTGGAGAACGGCTTCTGCGTATCCGCGACCTCGTCGAAAAGCCCAAGACCGAAAACGCGCCCTCGAACCTGGCCATCACCGGACGATACGTTCTCCCGCCCGCGATCTTCGAATGCCTGGAGCGCACCAAACCCGGCGCGGGCGGCGAAATCCAATTGACCGATGCCCTGCGCATCCTGGCCAAGGAGCAAGGCCTCTGGGCTCTAATTTATGAGGGGATTTCTTACGATGCGGGAGACAAGCTGGGCTTCCTGAAGGCTACCGTGGAGATCGCCTTGCTCAATCCCGAACTCGGTGAACCGTTCCGTTCTTATCTCAAATCCTTAAAGCTCTAAGATGAACGTCCGTTCGACGGAACGCGCGCACTTCCTCTCGAATCTTTATTTCTTGGCAGCCTTTTTGTCTTTCGAGTCCTTGGCAGCGGGTTCCTTCGGGCTCTCCTTCGCCGAGCCCTTTTCCGCGCTTTTCTCCGCCGGCGCACTTTCGCTCGCCGTGCTCTTCTTTCCCGCGTAATCCGTCACGTACCACCCCGCGCCCTTGAACTGGATCGCAGGCGCTGCTTGCAGGCGTTCCACCTTCCCGCCGCAGTGCGGGCACTTTCTCAGGTGAGGACCCGAAACTTTCTCAATCTTCTCCGTCTTCTTATGGCATTTCGTGCACCTATACTCGTACAGCGGCACGGTCCAGCCTCCTTTTTTATGCTGCAAAAGCTGGATTATAGCATGCGTCTGCAGGCTGCCTGCTCGCCGTTCTAGACGTGCTAGACTCATTCCAGACCAATCCCATGTCGGACAACGCGCATTCTGAATCGCTTGAGAACGCCCGCTGCGGCAACCTCTACCTCGTCGCCACGCCCATCGGCAATTTGGAGGACATCACCCTCCGTGCGCTCCGCATCCTCAAGGAAGTCGATCAGATCGCCTGTGAAGATACCCGTCACACCCTCAAACTTCTCAATCACTTCGACATCCAAAAATCCCTGATTAGCTACCACGAACACAACGAATTGACCCGTGCCCCCGAACTAGTCCTGGCCATGGAGGAGGGCGCGAGCATCGCCCTGGTCAGTGACGCAGGCATGCCGCTGGTGTCGGACCCCGGCCACCGTCTGGTCACGCTCGCCATCCGCCACCACATTCCCGTTGTTCCCATCCCCGGCCCGGCGGCGCTCCTTGCGGCCCTTTCCGCCTCCGGCCTCCCCAGTGAGGAGTTCCTCTTTCTCGGCTTTCTTCCCGCTCGCAGCGGCGAGCGTCAACGTGCGCTGGAACGCCTGCGGATTGAGGACCGCACTCTGATTTTTTACGAAGCACCGCACCGCGTCGCGGACACGGTCGCTGATGCTGTGGCCATCCTCGGGGACCGGCCCGCGTGCCTCGCGCGCGAAGTCACCAAGCTGCATGAAGAATTCCGCCGCGGCAAACTTACCGAGATTTTTCAGTCTTTGGACGAGCATCCCGCCAAGGGGGAGATTACCTTGGTGATCGGCCCCGCGGAGAAGAGCGTTCCCGGTTCTTACTTCGATACCGCCCAGTCGCTCGCCGCCCGCGTTGATGAACTGATGCATCAGGCGAAGTTAGACCGCAAGGATGCGCTGAAGTTGGCCGCCAAGGAAAGAGGTATGACCAAGCGCGACGCCTACCGCCAACTCCTGGACGAAAACCCTCCCTCCACCGAATAGAAACCTATCTCATGGATGCTACGACCATACGCCCAGCCCTCGTGAGAGGGCCGGGCGTGGATTAGCTCGTGCCTAATACGCTGTCCCAAGAGCAGGTTTCCGATCTCTTTAGGAGGTGGGAGCTTCAGCTCCCACGCAACCAGTCGCAAAGATTATGGGCTTCAGCCCCTGAAGTCACTCTTCCCTCTTTCACCTATCCTCGGGACACGACACTGGTCTCCCGGCTCTACTGCGCCGTAACGGTCACGGTGACTGTACCGGCGGACCCAGTGTAGTTTTGATCCCCGCTATAAGTCGCGGTGACCGTGTCCGCTCCCACCGGAAGGTTCGTCGTCGATATACTCGCTGTGGCCAAGGCCAAACCCGTGGTCGGATCGTTGCTGCCTGTGACCGGAACCGGGGGCCCCAAATGCCTGCCACCGAATGTGAACCATACGAACCCTGTGGGCGGATTGCCGAAGCTGGCGGTATTAATCGTCGCTGTCAACGATACGCTGGCGCCCAGAACAGCCGTTGGGCTGCTGGCCGCGAGCGTCGTTTGCGTCGGGCCCTTCGTGATCGTGAACGACATGGGCTCTGCCACGCTCGGGAGGAAACTCAAATCGCCGCTATAGAATGCGCCGATTGTATGCCTCCCCACTGGAAAAGTGTTGATCGAGTTTGGCGTAAGCGTATTCCCTTGGGAATTCAACGGGTACGGATTTCCCGGAATCGGCCTGAAGTTGTCCGTAAGGATCACGTTGCCGGTTGCGAAACCGAACCCGGATCTCCCTGCAACGTCGGCTCGCAGGAAAACGATGCTGCCGTACCCGCCGCCCGAGAACGGAACCGTCGCGGTCTGCTGTGCGTTCAGTGAAAAGAACGAAATGGTGGTCGCGCTCGGTTCTGGAAACACAAACACCGGCACCTCGTTCGAGTCGCTGTGCGCGAATGTTCCGTCGCCGAAATAATCCGCCCTCACGTTCGAAAACCCGCCGGGCAACAGGTGCGTGGTGGTGGAGATTGTTCCGTTGGCTCCCAACGTCAAATCGCCTGCCGGGTCTTTGCCGTTCGTCTTCAACGCCACTTGCCCGGAGGGCGTTCCGCTCTGAGCGCTCACGCTGACTTCCACGTTCACCGCACTGCCGTGGACGATGAACTCAGGGCTCAGCTTTAGGAACGTCGTCGTGGGAGTGAAGCTAATAGACTTCCAGTTGTTCACCAAGTTCGCCGCGTTTACCGATCCTAGCCCTGTCGTCAGGTCATACCCGACTCCCGAATTGAAGCCGGTCAGAACCCCGATCGGGTCCGTACCCTCTGTGGCGCAGTTCGGTGAGCCTGCCGCGCACGGAACCGTGTTCGTGCCGGCGGTGATGTCGTTGAAGATGCAGCTCGCTGCCGGCATCGTTGTCAGCGTCGCATTGCCATTCACGTTGCAATTCGCCAGGTTTTCTTCCGCTGCCAGCTTATACAAAACGAAGTTGGCATTCCCCTGGCGCGAATGGGTCTTCTGATCCACCAACGCCAATATGCCTGCGAACGCGGGCGAGGAAACGGACGTGCCGCCGAATCCTGCAAAATCCAGATAAGGCGGATTAAGGTCGCATGTTCCGGTAGGGCTCAAGTCGGCTTCGCAGATGATGTAGAACGATCCCAGAAAACCGTTGCTGGCGAACAGCGAAACGTCCGGAATATCCCGCACTCCATCCGCCGGCACGCCCACTCCTGTCTGCCAAGATGGTTTGGGGTAGCCGCCCGCGCACGTGGAGATCTTGCTGCCGTTCGAGGAAATACAACTGCTCGGGCCTCCGCTTCCCGCCACGATGTTCAAGAAGTCTTTGAACGACGCATTGTTGCAGTTGGCGATCGGATCCGTGCCGCCGATGAAAGCGAACACCGGGCCCGCACAGCTATCGTTCCAGGGCAGTTCGGGAATGTAGGACAGCGCGGAAGCCTGGGTAATGGGCGCGTTCGTTACGCTCCAGAACTCCGCCGGATTGAAGAAGTTTCCGCCGAAGTCCGTGCCCCCCACCGCGATGTCATACGGCGTCGATGCGTCTCCGCTGACTGCGATGCCATCGTGGGCCCGTGTCGCCACGTCGAAGTTGTCGCAACCCGCCGAGCCGCCGTCTCCCGCCGATACGAAGGCGCTGATGCCCTCCGCGGCGGCTTGTTGCCAGACCGCGTTCCAAAACAGGTTTCCGGCGGTGCCCAAGTGCAGTTCGCACTCGCCAAAGCTCATGCTCGATATTGGCGCAACGTTGTTGTCCACTATATACACCGAGGAAAGCGCGATTCCGTCCGTTGTGTTCGTGCTCGAGGAAACTACCATCTTGATCTTTGCGCCTTTTGCCACCGCGCCCGACCACGACACGTCAATCACCGCTTCCGGCTCCACATTCGGATCGATGCCCGGATCGGGTCCATCGAGGATGATCTCTGGGTCGTTCGCCGGCAATCCAAAAAGTGCCCGGAAGTTCCGGATATCCTGCACGTTGATGTTCGATTCCTGCACGATCGCGATGCTTTCCCCTGTGCCGTCAATGCCCGCGTTCCACAAAGGGAGCACATTGTAAATCGTCGCCAGGTCCGTCGGGCCCAACGCGAAGAACGTGTTGCCCTGCGTGGTAAACGTGAATTGCGGGCCGCTGAGCTGCTTGACTTCCCCGGTATCCTTCGATTTGCGGTACAGTCCCGCATAGTGGCTCAACGGCTTCGGATGGAAATTGTGCAGCGACTTCACGCCTGCAATCACGGGAGCAAGCGCCGCCGGAATTTGTGGATCTGAGGCATTCGCCCAGTGATCTTCGCCGTTCACGATGTAGTGATGAATCGCCGTATGAAAAGCTTCCGACACCTGTGAAGCTGTTCCGGAAAACTCAATGATGTGGCGGCCCTCGGCCACGCGGGCCACTTGGAAGCCGTGGGATTGCAGCCACGTCGTAATTTTTTGAATGTCGTCGTTGGAAGGCCCGAACATCGCGCCGTACTGCTGCGGCGTAAGCCAGTTGTGAAAATTCGGGGAGGTTTGGTTTTGCTGCTCTGCGAGTAGTTGCTGAATCGCGGTTTCCTGCTCGGGGCTGTGCTTCAGCACCAACAGCATGCGATTCATCGGCAGGCTTCCTGGCGCAGGGCCCCGGTCGAACTGGGGTGCCGCTAGCGGGTGAGTGTTTCCCTTCAGCACCACTAAATTGTTTTCGTCGATAGCCTCTGTAATGCGACCTAGGACATTTGTAGTTTGCGCACAAGTGACAATTGCCGCGCTCAAGAACAATACCGCCAAACATACTGATTTGACGCAAATCCGTGCATTCATGTGTGATCCCCCCTAACCATCCTCGCATTTGAGAGATGTGATCTTGACACGTTGACCGACGCCACACCCGATGCCGCCGTCCCACTCGATGAATTGCGGCTGGACTGGCAATTAAAATCAATGTCCTCGCAATGTCAAGTAAAATGCAAGTAAAATATCCGTCACCCGCGCCACCTGCGGAAAGCCCTGGCTAAGGCGTGCTCCCACATCTCATAGTACTTCTCTCCGATTTCGAGCCGTTGTCGCACGTCCTCGACGCTGAGACTCATCCCGTTCATGCCCCTTTTTCTGTACTCAAGTCCAGTAGCCCGAACCCTTCCTCGCCTTGAGACTATCTTTACTATGTCTCCCGCCTCCGGTCGCATCTCCTTCTTGCTGCTGGTCTTCTTCGCCTCCCTTACTCTTGCCGCCTGCGGCACTTCTTCTCAATCCGGTAACCAGCCGCCACCCTCGGGCACGGTTGCGATCACTGTCGCGCCCACTTCCGCCAGCATCCGCGCCGGGGCCTCTTACGCCTTTTCCGCGACCATAACCGGCTCCTCCAACACTGCGGTGTCTTGGTCCGTCAATTCCACTCCCGGCGGCTCCGCAACTCTTGGCACCATCGCCTCTTCCGGCAACTACACCGCTCCCTCCACTCTCCCCTCTCCCAATACCGTTACTGTCACCGCTACCAGCGCTGCGGACATCACTAAATCCGCCTCCAGCGCCGTCACGCTCCTCAACCCGACTCCCACACTCGTCGGCGTCTCTCCTGCCTCCACCAATCTCGGCAATTTTTCCCTCACCATCACGGGAAGCAACTTCGTTTCTGGCGCGCAAGTTCTCCTCAACGGCGTCGCCCTCTCCACCACCTTCGTCTCTTCCACGCAACTCAACGCTACCGGCAACGCCACCACCGCCGGTATCTTTCCCATCTCTGTTCAGAATCCCGACCCCGGCAGCAGCACGTCCTCCACTCTTAATTTCCAGGTCAATGGTTCCACGCAAGCCTCCAACTGCTCGCAAATGTCCGTTGGCCAGGGTGCCAGCCTCAACGGTTTCCTTCCTTTCCCCTCTGACAATCTCTGGAACAAAGACATCTCTTCCGCGCCGATTGACCTCAATTCCGCTGCCATCATCAATTTCATCGGCCCGACCATCGGCATCCATCCCGATTTCGGCTCCGGCGAATACGACGGCTCCTACATGGGCATTCCCTACACCGTGGTCGACGGCTCTCAGCCTCTCATCCCCATCGACTACAAGGCCTACGGCGGCGAGAGCGACCCTGGTCCGATGCCCGTTCCTCTCACTGCTCCCATTGAAGGCTATCCCAATCCCGGCACTGGCGATCGCCACGTGCTCGTGCTCGACAATTCCAATTGCTTCCTCTACGAGCTCTACAGCTCCTATCCTCAATCGGCCAGTTGGAACGCCGATTCCGGCGCTGTCTGGGACCCCCTCGCCGATGAGCAGCGCCCCTACACTTGGACCAGCGCCGACGCCGCCGGCCTCCCCATTTTCCCCGGCCTGGTTCGCTACGACGAAGTCGCTTCTGGCGCCATCCGTCACGCCATCCGATTCACGTTGCAAAATACCAGCGCCGGTTTCACTCCTCCCGCTTCCCACTGGGCCTCCACCTCTAGCAATACTCTCGCCCCGCCCATGGGCACTCGCCTTCGTCTCAAGCCCAGCTTTGATGTCTCCGGCTACTCCGCCACCAATCAGGTCATTTTCAACGCCATGAAAACCTACGGCCTCATCCTCGCCGACAACGGCTCTTCCATGTACATCTCCGGCGCTCCCGACGATCGTTGGGACAATAGCGATCTCCATCTCCTGAATGGCGCCACCGCCGCCGATTTCGACGTGCTCGAAATTTCTCCCCTCTACACCAGTTCCAACATCCCCTCCGGTCCCAATCCGCAAATCACCAGCTTCACCGCCTCCTCCACTTCCATCTCCACCGGCACCGCCGTCACTCTCTCCTGGCAAGTCTCCGGCGCCTCCTACGTCATCGTCTCTCCCGGCGTTGGCGCCACCCGTGGCACGTCTGCCTCCGTCTCTCCCACTGTCACCACCACCTACACGCTCTACGCCACCAACGCCTTCGGCCAAACCACCTCCTCCCTCCAAATCACCGTCCACTAATTCCCCACCTTCCCTCGTTGCGGCGACTTGCCATCCTGAGACGATCCGACAAGGATCGTCGAAGGATCTCAACCACTGCGTCTTGTCTCCCTTCATCCTTCGCCTTTGCAGGTGCATGAATTTCGATTTTCCTGTTTCCAATTTCTCCTGTTTCGCTTTTCTCTTCGGGCGCCCCAACTTCGTCCTATCTGTGTGAGGCTTGCGTTTCCTTTCTATCTTCTCCGTGCTCTCTGTGATTTCTCTGTGCACTCTGTGGTGAACTTTTTCTTTGTCTCGCGCTGGCCCACTCGCCGCCACACCTCTTCCTACTTCTTGATCTCCGATCGCCCGTCTTCCCTCAACCTCACCCCATATGGCATTTATCCAAAAATATGAGACACTCTTTGGACATTTCCCGTGCTCGCGATCTTTATGCAAAGGAGATTGCCATGGCCAACATCTTGCCTCCCGGCACCGCCGCTCCCGATTTCACCCTCCACGTCACTCCCGATCAAAGCCTCTCTCTCCGCGAATTGCGCGGCCGCCCGGTCGTCCTCGCTTTCTATCCCGCGGACTGGAGCCCGGTATGCGGGGATCAAATGGCCCTCTACAACGAAATCCTTCCCGAGTTCCAAAAGTTTGGTGCCGAACTCTGTGGCATTTCCGTCGATGGCGTCTGGTGTCACGAAGCATTTGTCAAAGACCGCCACCTGCATTTCCCTCTGTTGGCCGATTTCGAGCCCAAAGGCGCCGTTGCTCAGTCCTATGGCGCCTACCGGAAATCCGAAGGCATTTGCGAACGGGCTCTATTCGTAATCGACAAGAACGGAATCATCGCTTGGAGCTATTGCTCGCCAGTCGCAGTGAACCCCGGGGCGGACGGCATACTTCAAGCGCTGGAAGACCTGCCCAAATAGGAGAGTCTCATGGCTACGCTCAAAGGTCCCATCGTCCCAGCCGACCACATCCAGGGGGATGCGCGCGCAGCCTGCACTTTGGTCGAGTATGGGGACTATGAGTGCCCCTATTGTGGGCGCGCTTACCCCATCGTCAAGCGCATTCAGAAGCGCTTCGGCAAGCGCCTCCGTTTTGTCTTTCGCAATTTCCCCCTGAAAGAGCTGCATCCTCACGCAGAGTCCGCCGCGGAGTCGGCTGAATTTGCTGCTGTCCATGAAAAATTCTGGGAAATGCACGATCTACTGTTTGAAAACCAGGAGCGCTTGGGAGGTTCTCTCTATCTCGAGCTTGCCCAGCAACTCAAACTGCCCTCGAAGGACTTGCGCGCCGCTCTCGAGAATCGAGAATTCATGGCCAGGGTCCGCGCTGATTTTACGAGTGGAGTTCGCAGCGGCGTCAACGGTACTCCCACTTTTTTCATCAATGGACGGCGTCACGATGCCCCCTTCAACTACGAGGATCTCCTCGCAGCCATCGAAGCCGCCTTATCCCAGGCTTAGCGCCGGAGGCGCGGCAGAAGTTAGCCCAGCCCGTCAGGGCTGGGAACGCATCCCACCAACATCTCCAAGCGCCGCAGGTGCGACACGCGAAACTGGTGTGCCGCCCCAGTCGTGGTTTTCCAATCTCTTTAGGAGGTGGGAGCTTCAGTTCACCCTGAGCTTCGAAGGGCCCCGGCGCAAAGCCTCTGTAGCCAAGGGGCTTCAGCCCCTGAAGCCCCTCTTCCTTCTTTCGTCTATTTTCGGGACACGACACTAGAACGCGGCTTCCGTTGTTTGCCGGTGTTTCGTTCTTCATCGCCCTGTTCCGCCGATACGGCATGGGTCGATTCAAAAAAATCCCGCCTCACCACTTACTCGCCCCGCTGCCCCGTGTAGTACCCATCCCTGGCCTGCACCACCAGCTCTTTCTGCTTGGTTGTAAGCCGAATCTTGTGGTATCCCGGCCCCGCATTCTTGTCCGGCGTGTACCCTAGGCTGTATTGATTGCGCAGCTCTTCCTCAATCTCCGAATAAATCTTGTCCACCGTTTCCTTTTTGGAGACCTCAAACAGCCGTCCCCCCGTCGCCTTCGAAACCTGTTCCAGGATCTTCTTCCCGTCGGGCCGCTCTTCCTGCGGATATCTTCCGCCTCCGTGGCGCCCGCCTCCATACGGCCCTCCCATGCCGAACCCGCCTTGATGCCCGTATCCCTCTTCATCCTTAAACAAGATCGAGTACACCACCGTGTCCGCGCGCTGCGCCGTTTCGATCGCTGTTCTCAAGCTCTCTTTGCTGCCGTGATCCACTCCGTCGGAAAGGATAATCAGCGCCTTGCGGCCCTGCTGCTTGGCCATCAACTCGTCGGCCGCCAGGTAAATCGCGTCGTAGAGTAGCGTCCCTCCTCCCCTGTGCCCCGAACCTCTCCCGCCCCCTCCGCCGTATCCCCCGCCGCCTCCACCTCCTCCCGCGCGATCCGCGTCGAATTGGGGTGTTTGCAGCGACTGCAGCGCCGCCTGCAATTTCGGCCGCGAGGGCGTGAAGTCTTGCAGCAACTCCACTTCCCTGTCGAAGTGAATCACAAACGCCAAATCCTTGTTCTCTCGTAGCAGATGGTCCAGAAAGCTGTAACTCGCGCTGCGTTCCTGCTCCAATACCTTCCTTTGGCTCAAGCTTGTGTCCACCAGCAGTCCTAGCCGCAAGGGCAAGTCGCTCTCTCTCGCAAAGTAATCGATGCTTTGCGGCCGCCCGTCTTCCTCCAGCACAAAATCGTCTTTCGTCAGGTTGGAGACGATGTTTCCATGTTTGTCCCGAACCGTCGCCAGCACGCTCACGGTCTTCACTTCCACGGCGATCTTTGGCTGAGGCGCCTGCTGCGGCGTCGGCTGCGCCTGTTGTTGCGGTGCTTGCGATGGCTGCTGTTGCGTCTGCGGCGGCTGAGTTGGCGATTGTTGCTGCCGGGCTCGCACTTCCCTGCCCGTTACCGCCAGCATAAGAAAGACCGCCGCGCGCATGTACCGCATGCCGTGAAACCGACCGCTGAATCCGCATTTTGCAAAAGAAAGACTCATCTGGCTCCGTTCCTGGAGGCCATGGTCGAAATCGCCGCCACCCATCCTCGCTTGCAAAGTCTAATGCACATCCGAGAGTCTTCGACGCTCACTCTATGGATTTTGTTTTCCCTTCGAGCACACTCATCCCTCTCTCACGGAAGCTCTACAGGAAGTTCCCCCGCAGCTCCCAATTAGTTCCAGGTTTCTTCCCCTGTCTTCCGGATCTCTGCTCTCCGCTCTTCGCAGCGCCCTCCCAACCTCCCCTTCCCACCTCCCTCTGATCTCTGATATCCGATATCTGATCGCTGATATCCCCCCCTTCCATGACCCGAGTTGACTCTCCCCTTGCGCCCAACCTCAATTTTTGCTATCCTGAGTTTGCGTTTGTTGCTCTTGTTTCGCCTTTTGTTTTAAAGGGGTCGCAGGATTCAACTTGCGGCCTTTTTCGTTTCCCACCCGCTTTACCGCGGTGTCTGGAGAATCAGCGAAAGACGCCCGGCTTCCCAAAAGGTTCCCGGAAAAAGAGTGCATCAGATAGCTTTATATAATTAAAGGAACACATCTGTGAAAGAACAAGGAACAGTGAAGTGGTTTAACGCCAGCAAGGGCTTTGGTTTCATCCAGCGCCAGTCTGGTGAGGACGTTTTCGTCCATTTCTCCGCCATTCAGGCGGACGGCTATCGCTCTCTCAATGAGGGCCAGGCCGTTGAATTCGAGGTTGTCCGCGGCCCCAAGGGCTTGCAGGCTTCCAACGTTCAACCTCTCTAAACCACTCCTGAGCATTACCGGGCGGAACGCGCGAGCGTTCCGCCCTTTTCTTTGCCTCACCAATAAAAATCAGGTCGTTCCGAGCTGTAGCTCAGGCCTTTAGGCCTGAGGAATCTGCTTATTCCTTGTCCCGAGAGGACATTCCATCTGCGGTTTTAACAGCCCCTCAGGGATGCTTCCTTTACTTCTTAGCTTTCCACTTACTCAGCCCCGCCTTCGAGATCAGCAGCAGCCCTTCCGCCTCATTCACTGGCATCAGGCTCAATTTTGCGGCCTGCTCTTTCCCTCCGACGGTCACATGCGCCCGGAAGTAGTATGTCTTCCCCGCCTCTGCCTTAAAATCTGCCGCCCCACTCAATTTCTGCGCCGACTTGAACATCGATTGCCAATCCGTGCAAACCCGGTGATCGCCAGGTTCCACCACAAATGATATATACGACCGTCCGTGGTTCGCTCCTACCCATTTCCCATCGAGCCCCACTCGCGTCGTCACATCCCCGATCTCAAACTGATTTGGTGCCGGCGTCTCTTCTACGGCCACATACACCATCGCCTTCCCTGGCCCCGCCTGTGTCACTGTGTGCAGCGTCGAATCCACCTTCACACTAAATTGTGTTTTCGTAGGGCCGCAACCTGCCGCCGTTCGCATGTCCGTCGCCTGATCTTGTCCAAATACGGGAGCTACCAGCAGTAGTCCCAAGAACATGAACTTGTGCATGAGCTTCTCCTCGATGTTCAGCTTCCAAGAGTCGCAGTTCACTCTCTGCCTCTACGACGCGCCATCGCCAAGTTCCGTTTCTTCAACTTTCCCAATCCGTACTTCTCCGCATACACCCAGGCCCGGGTTTCCAAGTAGCATTCCAGTTTTCGGGGTAACCACTCTTTAGGTCGGCAAAAGTGGCTAAGCGTTTCCTCGCCGTGCTCCGCGGTTCCTCGTCAACGAGTCGCGATGCACGAGTCACCAGTCACGAGTCACAAATCACGCCTCTCTCTTCTCTTCCTCACGGATTGAACCAAAACTTTACCGTCTCCGTCACTTTCGACGCCACGGCCTTCCCGCCCTGCGTCCCCGGCGAATACTCGTAGTGCTTCAACGCTTCCACCGCCGCCGCGCGGAGCGCCTTTGGCCCGGAGATCACTCTCACCTCTCCAACGCGTCCCGTTGCCTCCACGACCACCTCGGCCTTCACGTCGCCCGTGACGTAATTCCGCATCGCATCCGGCGGATACAACGGGTTGGCCGCCTTCAGCAATTTCGCCGGGGTCGCTGCCCCATCGCTTGCGGCGGGCTCCGCCATGCCCGGTCCCACTGCCGTGTTCGCCCCGCCATTCCCCTTCGACGCCGTCTTCCCCGCCGCCCTCTCTTCTACCGCGGATTCCCTTGTCTCCACCGTCCCCGCAATCCCTTCCCCGTTTCTGTTCTCTTCCGTTCCCGCACTCTTATCTTCTTTTGTCCCCGCATCGCCAGCCAAGGTCCGCGCCGCGTTCGCCCCGGTAGCGCCCTCCCCTGCGCTTCCCACATTCCCCGCCGCTCCCACAGCGCGTTTCGCCGCATTCCCGTTCCCCGCCATTGCCCCTCGGGGATTCGCCTTGACCGCGTTCGCCGGCGCCACCGCAGTTGCCTTCTTCCCCAGTGGCAAGTACTGCCACCACTTCCCGTACCATGTGCCTCCGGCCACCGTCATCACCAGCAATGCGCTCAACCCAATCACTCGAAGCTTCCCACGGGCCGCTCCTTTTCCTTTGGCCTTGTCATCCACACGCACCGCGCTTTGCGGCAACTTAGAAAAATCCAGCTCCGGCTTCGGCAGCAAATCCTCCGTGGGCTCTTGCGCCTCCTCCACCGGCTTCTTGCTCTTCTGGCTCGGCAGCGTCATCGCGACCATCTTCCGCGCCGCATCTTTCATTTCTGTCGCCGCAGGCATCAACGGCGCCGTAGCCTTTTCCGCAGCCTTCGCCGGCTCCGGGCTCGGATCATTCACGGACGCGATTTCAAGCTTCGCCTTTGACGCCGCTGCCGGCTGCGCTTCCGCCGCTTTCACCGCTTCTCGTGCCGCCGCCTCCCGCGCTGTCGCCTCTACTGCAGCCTTCGCCGCCGCCTCGGCGGCATTCTTCTTCTCTCGCGCCTGTAACTGTTCCCGCAGTGCCTCAGCTTCCTTCTTCAGTTGTTCGACATCCCCCGCACTCTGCGGTGCCACCGGGGTCCCACTATCATCCTTCGTCGTCTCCTCAGCCTCCACACGTTCGGTCCCACTTAGTTCGCTGCCGCCTGTTTTCCCTTCCGGAAAGGCTACGCCCCAAAAATCTGGCCTTTCCTCGGTAAACTGCAACTCCACGTAGCACACCGCCGGCCGGAAGCTACGGGTACGCAACACTTGGCACACCACTTCTTCTTTGCTCCTCTTGCATGTCAGGAAAAGCAGTTGCCCCACAGCCACCGGCGCCGCCAACCGGATCACCGCGCCGTCCTTGAACACCAGCACCGTCGTTGTGTCTTCGGAAAACAGGTCGCGCGTGCTGCTGCCCGCGCTGGCCTTTGTCCCCGTCACGGTTACGAGCACTTCCAGCGCTACCGGATTCGGCCGAGTTCTCGGCGCACCCTCTTGTCCGCCCCTTTCACTTGTTGGTGTAGAAATATTGCTTGTCAATGTCACGAAATTCGATCCTTGCGCCAACGCCTGGCTGGCGAACCTCTACATGCACGCGCAAACCCACAACCCCCGTTTGCCTGGCAAGCCGCTCCCTCCCATTCTTTCCATCGTCCTCCCATCCGCGCCATAGTACCCGCGTACAGGCGTGACCAATCTGAACACACTCCTCCCTTCACCGCTTCTCGCCGGTTCCACTTCCTATTCACTTCTTTTTTTCCGGAAATTTTTCGCTCTTGCCGCTCCGACGCGTTGAAAGGCAATATACGCCTTCCTTGCCTCTTTCCTTCCTTACTTCCTTGCCTCTTTACTTCCTTACTTCCTTACCTCATTTCTTCTCTTCCTCCACTGCCCACGCCGCGTTCTCTTCTCCCAGCTGCACGGTCAGAAATCCCTCCGCAGGCATCACGTCGATCGGCAATCCTCCGTGCCACAGCGCCACGCCCAATGTCAGCTTCGTCACTCCCTTCAGATTCATCGCATCTTTGCGAATCGCCATCTCCAGCGTTCGCCCGAATGCCGCCGCGGCCATCGTCTCAGGTGTCAACAAACACACCCGGCTCTTCTCCAGCGCAAATTCCGTCATCCTTCCCCGTTCCAGGTTCACCACCACGGTCAACTCTTCCGCCGCCCCCACGATGATCCGGAACTCCGGATTCTCCAGTTCCGACAGCGAATCGAGGAAGCATTCCACCCGCACCACGAACCTCTCCTCTTCGAACCCGTAGCGCAATTCCTTCAGGTAGAACACCCTCCCGTGCATCGCTCCGCCGCGCTGCTCCGGCGAGTACACGCCCGCTCCCAGCCATTCGAAATAGCTCGAATCCACTCCATCCACTTTCACCTTTAGATTCGCAGACGGTGGCAACTGGTAGGCCCGCTCAGGCTTCCTCTTGATGGGCTGCGCGAGTTCCTCCGGGGCCACCTGTCCCAGCCCGAGGTAGATCCCCGTCAAATGCTTCCGGTAAAGCGCGTCAAACTCCGCGTCGTTCACCGAGCTGTGTTCCGACCCGAACCACCAGCACCAATCGCTTCCTTCCGCCGCCAGCAACGACTCCTGCGCCTCCTTCAACCCTTCCTTCGTCGGAGCGTTCTCTCGCCCCTTCGCCTGGGCCTCGACTCCGCGTGCGTACGCCTCCCGCGCGTCCCACAACAGTTCCCACGCCGTCACGTCCTCCGCGTGTCCGATCCACACGTCAAAATTCGCGTTGATCCACGACGCTGGGAAGATCCCCGTCGTCGTCGGCACTTCTCCCGCCGCGGCAATCGTTTCGCTCGCCGTCAACGCCCGGATATCTTGGTCCTCGCTCACCCGCCGGTAAAACTCCCGCAAAAATTGCCTTCCGTTTCCGGGGTAGTATTCCCAAGCGTTCTCCCCATCCAGAAACAAGCACACCGTCAGCGGCTTCTCCGTCTTCACCGTTTCGCCCAGGTGCCGGAGCCGTCTGTGCAGATCTGCGGCCGCGGCCATACTGTCCATCCGGCTGTACACAAATCCCACCAGGTCGGACAAAAAGTGGTCCCGGAACAATCCCGTGATCTCCGTATTCGGCAACTTCGATCTCCACGGCTGGTACAACCGGTCCGCGTTCGCCGGAGTTCCGCTCGAGTCCCGGAAGAAGCCCACATTCAGCGTTCTTCCCAGCACTCCTTCATCCGTCCCAAACCACTGGAAACCTTCCTCCGCCGCAATCGTCAGCGCCTGGTCGGATACCGATCCTTCCGACGGCCACAACCCCGCGGGCTTCGCTCCGAAGATTCGTTCGTGATATTCCTTCGCCCGCCGCAATTGTTCTCGCGCATCCTCCGGCCTTCGAAACGCTCGCCGTGGCAGCGGCGTCCCGGGGTTCGCCACCCTCGCAATGTCGGAATCGCACAGCAGCGGCAGGATCGGGTGATAGAACGGCGTCGTGCTGATCTCCACTTGCCCCCGGCTGGCCGCTTCCCGGTAGACCGGCAGAATCATGCCTATCAGCTCGATTTGCTTTGCCTTCAAGTCCGCTTTGTCTTTTTCACTGAAATCTCTTCCGCGATTCGCCAGTTGGCTAATGACCGCATCCTTTGCCAGCCACTCCTCATCCATCCACGCCAGTTGCGACAGCACCTGCAAATCTCTCCAGTCCCGTGCCGTGAACGTAACCAGCGCCTGCGCTCCTCCGGCCACTCGCGACCATTCGTACAGCTCCACGAACCGCGGCCACCGCGCCATCATTCGTTCCTGGTTGAGCTGAAACGCTCGCTCCAAGATCTCCCGCTTGCCCTCTTTCGTCAGCTGCTCCGTCGCCTGGAACGTCAGCGTGAACCACGGCTCTTTGAAATTCCCGCTCGCATACTCCTCCAACTGCATGCACAGCGACGGCACCATGTTGAACGTCGCGTGGAACTTTGGAAATTCCTCCAGCACCTTCACCATGCCCCAATAATCTTTCGTCGCATGCAGCCGCGTCCACGGCAGTACGTACGCACCCGTTTCCGGGTCCCGGTATTGCGGCTGGTGCATGTGCCATAGCACCGCCAAATTTATCCGATTCATCCCCTGTTTCTCTCCGTTCCCCTGCCGCTTCTTCCCCGTTCCCTCTGCGGCCCTCTGCTAACTCTGTGGTGAATTCTTTCCTTCTTATACTCTTACCCTATTACACCATCGCACCCTTAAACTCTTGAATCATTCTATGCTTTGACCCCTCCAATTCTTTCTCTGCTCTCTGCGGTGAAACTCCGCTACCCTGAGCCGCACAGCGCCTCTGCCTTCTCTTCGCTCTTTTCTTTTCTCGCCACTCGTCACTCGCCACTCCCCACTTCTTCCCTCCTCCCCATGTTACACTCACCCTTTGCGCCATGCGCATCCTTGATCGCTACATCGCCCGCGAAGTTATCCGCCACGCGTTCCTCGGCCTGCTTATTTTCACCTTCATCCTTTTCGTCCCCAAGCTCGTCCGCCTCATGGAGATCTTCGTCCGCCATTCCGGTTCCAGCTCGCAGATTGTCACCCTCTTCCTCTGTGTCGTCCCCAGCGTCCTTGTCTTCACCATCCCCATGGCCGTCCTGATCGGCGTTCTTCTGGGCCTCGGTCGCATGTCCATGGACAGCGAGATCATTGCCCTTACGTCTTTGGGCGTCAGTCGCAAGCGGATTCTCGTTCCCGTGGGCCTTCTCGCCGTTCTGGGTGCGGCGCTTACTTTGCTCATGACCCTCTGGCTGGCCCCCTTGTCGCTCCGCACCGGTCGTGACATCGAGGCCAATCTTATCGCTTCCCAGATCTCCTTCGCGGTTCAGCCCCGCGTTTTCGATGAGCGTTTCCCTCACTTGGTCCTCTTTGTCAACGACGTTTCCGCCAGCGGCACGCACTGGAACGGCGTCTTCCTCGCCGAAGCCGGCGGCGAAAGCGCCTCCCAGATCACTCTTGCAGAAAATGCGATTGTAATCGCCGAGTCCAGTCTCGGCAAGTTGGAGCTTCATCTCAACGGCGGCGCCACCCACGAATTCACACGCTCCATTCCTGACCATTACTCGATCACTGCCTTTGGCCGCAGCGACTGGCCCATCGAAGTCAGCAACATGGCTCCCGCCGCGGAGCGCGCCATCAGCTATCCCGAGCGTCCCGTCGCCGAACTCTGGCGCGACCGTGGCCCCGGCTGGCGCGATGCGCGTGTCGAACTCCATCAGCGCTTCGCTTTCTCCGTCGCCTGCTTCGTGTTCGCGCTCATTGCTGTGCCTCTCGGCGCTCAGCCCCGCCGCGGCGGCCGCGCTGCGGGCTCTCTCCTTGCCATCCTTATCATCGCCGCCTACTACCTGCTTCTTGTCACCGGTGCCGGTTTCGCCCGTCAGGGCTTCGTTTCTCCCGCCGTCGGCATGTGGGCCGCCAACCTGATCCTCGCCCTCGTCGCCCTAGCTCTTTTTCCGCGCTTGGAGCGCTACCGCGGCGAAGCCCCGGTTCCCACCATCTTCACCCGCCTCAGCGCCTTCTGGCGGCTCTTTCGCCGTCGCACCATTCGAGTCAAAGCCCGCCTCGGTTCGGCTCGCGGTGAAAATGGCGAACCTTCTTCTCCCTCCTTTTCCAGTCTCCCCTCTATCATCGACCTCTATCTCCTCCGCCGCTTCTTCTACTACTTCTTCCTCATCATGGTCGCCTTCCTCTTCCTCTTTGAAATCTTCACTTTCTTCGAGCTCGCCGAAGACATCCGCCGCCACAACGTCCCCTTTATGGTCGTCCTCGACTATTTCCGCTTCCTCATCCCCTATTCCGTCTACCAGTTCACACCTCTCGGCGCCCTCGTCGCCGTTCTTGTTACCCTCGGCATCCTCAGCAAGAACAACGAGATCGTTGCCTTCAAGGCCAGCGGCCTCTCCCTCTATCGCCTCTCCGTTCCACTTCTCCTCGTCGGCATCGCCATTGCCTCCGCCCTCCTCATCCTCGACGATACCTATCTCCCCTACGCCAACCAGCGTCAGGACGCCCTCCGCGCCCGCATCAAGGGCCGTCCCCCGCAAACCTACACCCGTCCGCAGCGCTGGATTTTTAGCGAAAATTCCAAAGTCTACAATTACGACCTCTTCGACCCCAAGGAAAAACTTTTCGGCGGCCTCTCGGTCATCGAACTCGACCCCGCCACCTTCCAGATGCGCCGCCGCGTCTTCGCCACCCGCGCCCACTGGCTCGACACGGAGAACACTTGGGTCCTCGAATCCGGCTGGGTTCGCGATTTCTCCGACGGTTCCGTGGCGCGCTACTCTCCCTTCAAAGTCACCACGCTCCCCGAACTCACCGAGCCGCCTTCCTACTTCAACCGCGAGGTCATCCAAGCCATCCAGATGAGCTGGCGCGATCTCCGCCGCTACATCGATGGCCTGCACACCGCCGGCTTCGATGTCTCCTCCCTCACCGTCCAGTGGCACAAGAAAATCGCCTATCCCCTGATCGCCCCCATCAGCATGATGCTCGCCATCCCTTTTGCTCTTTTCGTCGGCAGCCGCGGCGCCGTCGGTGGCGTCGCTCTCGGTGTTGGCATCGGCATCGCCTACTGGGCCATCGCTGCCCTCACCGAAGCCATGGGCGGCATCGGTCAGTTGCCCCCCCTCCTCGCCGCCTGGGGTCCCGACCTCATCTTCTTCTTTCTCGCCCTCTACTTCTTCTTCAAAATGCCCACCTGACCCCGCCCTCCTCGGTATCGCCCCGCCTTACACCCCGCGCATCAAAGCGATCCCGTCATTCCGAACTGTAGCTCAGGCCTTCAGGCCTGAGGAATCCCTCTTCCACTCTTGAACTCTTAAACTCTTTCACGGTCCCCACGCTGCCAGCCCCCCGAAAACTGACCACTGCCCACTCTTCTCCTACGCAAACTTCTTCATCCCCTTCCAAAATTCCGCCCAACTCTCCTTCAATCCCCGGCACACGAAAATGTCCGCATCCTCCCTCGTCTCTTCATTCGCCACGCCATACTTGTTCCACACGCGGCCCGCCACCTCGCACGACGCAAAATGTTTCTCCAGAAACTCCCGCGAATACCCCACCACAATCAACGTCTCCGGCGCCGGATCCCCGTACCCTCTTTCCCACGACGAATTCACTCCGCTGATCGCCCGCGGCAATCCGTATTTCTCCCCGTACAAATTCAGCGCTCCCAACTCCCCGTAATTCCCCGCCAGAATTCCCGCCCGCGCGCGTTCCTCCGCCGGCAACCGGTCCCGCACCTGCGCCACCGTCTCCACGAATTCTGGCCAGCCAATCTCCTCCGGGAACACGATGTTCACTTTCGCCGCCAATTTCCACCACGTCGAATTCACCGGCGCAATCGGCAACCCCACCGCCGCCGCGATCAACACATCCGCCATCAATGCCGCCCACACCACCCCCCTCACCACCCCCGCCCAACGGGACGCCCTTCCTCCATTTTCCATTCTCCATTTTCCATTTTCGCTGCTCTTCTCTGCGAATCTCGGCGTCCTCTGCGTCTCTGCGTTATCCTCTTCCTTTTCCGTCTCCTTGCTTCGTTGCTTCCTTGCTTCCTTACTTCCAATCTTTTTTTCCACCCACACCGCTCCCGCCGCGTACAGCATCGGATACGCCGGCGCCAGGTAGTAATCCCGTCCGCGCATCGCCACGAACAGCACTAGCGGCACCGCGTACATCCATCCCAACGCGCGATACGCCTTCCCCTCCTCCGCAAAAAAGTAAAAATAAATTCCCCCCGCCGCCAGCGGGAGCGCCAGCAGCGTCATTTCCATCTGTCCCGGCAAAAACCATTCCGTCAGTCCCGTCTGCACATCCCGCTCATGAATGAATCTCAGAAACTCCAACGAAACAAAATCCCTGTGCCACTGCCACAAAACATTCGGCACAAAGATTCCCGCCGCCAGCAGCACGCCGCCCCACAACCACCCGCTCTTTAAGTGGTTTCGGCTGTCGGTTGTAGGGACCGCCTTCTGAGGCGGTCCGTTCTTACGTTCCCCGATATCTAATTCTGGATTGCCAATTTTCGATTTGCGAATTTCTATTTTCGATTTTCTATTTTCGATCTTCTGTAGCAGCACTCCGGCCGCCACTCCCGCCGCCAGAAATCCCATCGTGTACTTCGCCATCATTCCCAACCCGATCCCCGCTCCCACTCCCAGCCACCACCGCTCATCCCCCAACCGATTTCTCGACTTGTCATTCCGAGGGCCGAGTTTGCCCGAGGAATCTGCTTTTTCTTCCTTCTCCGCAGCGCCCAGCACCCTCACCATGCAATACGCCACAAGCACCCAGCACACATAATCAAACGAGATGTACTGCATCAACGCGCCGGCGCCCAGGCAAAACGGCACGCCCGCCAATGTAGCCGTCACTTGTGCCCACTTCCCCCCGCCCAGTTCCTTCGCCATTAACCCCGTCAGCACCAGCGCCACGGCCTGCGCCACCGCCGCAAAAAATCGGAATCCCACCAGCGAAGTTCCGAACAGCATCAGCGCCACGCGCCCGAAAAACGCAGTCATCGGTGGATAAGTCACATAACCCCACGCCAGATGCCGCGCGTCCTCCAGCGCCATCAACTCGTCCCGGTCGAATCCATACCTCCAGCCCGTCGCCACATGCGCCACCACCGTCCCCAACGCGATCCAGACCACCACTCCCGTCCCGCTCTTCCACCACGCGCTCCCGGGTGCGGGTGCCCCACCCTCAGTTTTTGAGGGTGGGCTCTTGGGTTCCTCTTCCCTGCGACCACTGCGCTCTTCCTCCGCGCCGTCGGTCTTGAGCCTGGAAGAACCCGCTTCCGCTACTTGCTCCTTAATCTCGTCTCTCATCTTTTCCATTGGTCGCGCCGGCATCTCGTTTACCCTGAACCTCGAAGGGCCGGCTCCTCAAGTTGTAGCGCAGGGCAGGTCCGCGCGCCCTACAAAGCAACCTACTTCAAGCCTTTGCCCGTGGTAGTCAGAACCAGTTTGCCGTGCTTCACTCCTCGCATGGCGAGCATATGATCGGCAAGATGTTTGATCTCTCCGCTTCGGCCTTTCATAATCACCACTTCCAAACAATTGCGGGCGTCGAGATGTACGTGAGTTGCCGCAACGACGGAGCCGTGAGCATGATGCTGAATCTCTGTCAGTTTCTCCGAAAGCCTGGGGAGATGGTGATCGTAGATCAAGGAAAGAGTTGCAACCACGGGCTTGTTCTTGTCGATTGCCTCGGATACCAGGCTCTCGCGAATTAGATCACGAATGGCTTCGGAGCGGCTTTTGTAGCCGCGGCTTGCAATCAATCGATCGAATTGTTCGAGCAGTTCTTGCTCGAGAGATACTCCGGTTCTTGTCAGCTTCGCCATGGCGATGTTTGCTCCTCGGCACGAGACTCTGGAGTGCCGTTTACCGCAAAACACTATAACGCACAATCCTTGCACGAACGCTGCGGCAAGTCGGTAGGAAGCATGGTGTGGTTATCTCAGGCTCCAACCGCGGCCTCAGTAGCACTAATCTATAAATCGTGTTACAATTCCCGCACAAGGAGACAGCTCTGTCTTGTCACGGCAGAGATGCCCGCGGAAAGGACGAAGTTTCCATCCCAAATCAAGCAGCTCGCAGACTATGACCTCTCGCTCTCTGATTACCACGTTGCTGGTTCTCGCTTTGGCGCCCTCGCTGTGGGCCGCGGACGGAAGCGTTACCGGCAAATTGACCGATCCACAAGGAAAGTCCGTCGCGGTCGCCACGAGTGATAAGGCTTATCCGCCTCAGCTATCAGGAACTGTCGTTGACCCGTCTGGCGCGGTGATTGCCGGGGCTACCGTGCAGGTTCGAAGCGCGAACGGTACTGTACAAATAACGACACAGTCGGACACGAACGGCTCCTTCATTATTTCTCGACTCTCGGCAGGTGATTATCGACTCGTGGTATCTAATCCAGGTTTTGAAACCAAAGAAATCCCCGTCACCATAGGGACCACTGAGGCGCCGGCCCCGCTGCGCATCTTTCTAGCCGTGGGCTCCGTGAGCACCACTATAAACGTGCAGGGCCGTGAGGATGACCTTGTCGGAATGGCTAATTCCGCCACCCAGGGAACGGTGGGCGCAACGGAAATCCAGGATCGTCCGATTCTTCGTTCGGGAGAAGTTTTGGAGACAGTTCCCGGTGTCATGATCACTCAACACGCCGGCGGCGGCAAGGCCAACCAGTATTTTCTTCGCGGCTTCAACCTCGACCACGGCACAGATTTCGCCATTTTCATCGACGATATGCCGCTTAACCTGCCGTCTCACGCGCACGGCGAGGGCTACTCGGACATGAACACCGTCATCGCGGAGTTTGTGCAGCGGGTGAATTTCGAGAAAGGCCCTTATTACGCGGATGTCGGCAACTTTGGCTCGGCCGGATCGGCCCACCTGGAATTTTTCAAGACGCTGCCCCAGAACTTCTTCATGGTGGAAGGCGGGATGTATGGCTTTGGCCGGTTCGTTTTCGGCCTATCGCAAAAGCTCGGCGAGGGCAATTTGCTTTACGGCGGAGAAGCGTATCACGATGACGGCCCCTGGACGCATCCGGACAACTATTACAAATTCAACGGCCTTGTAACCTATAGCCAAGGCGGAGACGCCGATGGTTTCAGCATCACGGCCCGCGCTTACCGTGGAGCATGGCACTCGAGCGATCAAATCCCCGTTGACGCCATTCCCCTCGTTGGTTACTTCGGCGCACTGAACCCGACGGACGGTGGCGAGTCACAGCGTTACAGCTTGCAGGGAGAATGGCATCGACAGGACGCAAATTCCGAAACGAAAATTACGGCCTACGGGTTTTATTACGATCTCAATTTGTTCTCCGATTTCACTTACTACCTGGATGACCCCAATAAGGGTGATCAGTTCGAACAGCAGGACAGGCGCTGGGTGGCGGGGCTGGACGCACACCACACCATTTTCAGCCAATGGTTTGGCCGCAAGGTGGAAAATACGTTCGGCCTGCAGCTCCGCAACGATTGGGTCCACAACGGCCTTTACCGGACGGAAGATCGTGTGCGCATGGACAAGAATGATATCAACGCCTGCAATGACGAACCCATCCCCGAGTGCGTTGCCAATCCGAATCTGACAGCAATCATGCCCGCGGACACGGATTTGAATAAATTCACCGACACGATGCTCGGTTTTTACGTGGAAAATAAAATCCAGTGGGCGGAAAAATTCCGCTCGGTCCTGGCCTTCCGCGGCGACGAAGCAAAATATGTCGTCACCAGCTTGACTCCCCCTTATGTCGCCACCGAATTGCCTGGCAGTCCGGCGGTCAACCTTGCGGCTGCCAATTCCGGCACGGCCACCAAGTTCCTGCCCAGCCCAAAAGCGAGTTTGATTTTCGGCCCGTGGGCCAATACCGAGTTCTATGTACAGGGTGGATTCAGTTTTCACAGCAACGACGCGCGCGGCGCAACGCAAAAGGAGGAACCGATTTCGCCGGACTATCCTTTCCCAACGTCCTCCACCCCAATTTCTCCCCTAGTCCAAACCAAAGGCGGGGAATTCGGTGTGCGCACTGTGGCCGTCGCACATCTGCAAAGCACCCTTTCGCTCTGGTATCTCCGCAGTAATTCCGAACTCCAGCAGGATGGCGACACCGGAGGCACGGTCGCTTCGGCATCGCCGAGCAACCGCTATGGCATCGAATGGGCGAACTACTACACGCCAACGGAACATTTGGCTTTTGATTTTGACCTTGCGGACTCCCGCGCCCAATTTACCCAAATAGACCCAGCTGATGCGGCGTACACCAACGTGGGTAGTGGCCAGTATCCTGCGCAAGGCCCGTGTGGCAAGCTTGTTCCCGAAGCGGTTAGGGTGGTGATTTCATCGGGCATCACACTGCACGATTACAAAGGTTTTACGTCGACTATCCGCTTGCGCTACTTTGGCCCGCGCGATTTGACGTCCGACGGAATAAATCGCTCAGCGCCTACGTTATTGCTCAATATGGGGCTCGCTTATAAATTTAATAAGCAATGGCGCATTTCGGCCGATTTTTTGAATCTGACTAATCGCCGCAATGACGACATTACCTACGCCTATGTCTCCCGAATAACGCCAACAGCCGCGCCGGCATTCACAAACGTTTTCCACCCCACCGAACCGTTTCAGGTGCGATTCGGGTTACACTTCCGGTTCGAATAGCCACTGCGACTTCTGCCTCAGTGGTCTTATGTGCCGGGTGCCGCTCTTCGGTTTTTGAGGGTGAGCTACTGGGCTTTTCGCCGCCTCCGCGTCCTCTGCGGGTCCTTTACTACCTCTGTGGTGAACTCTTCTCTTTTCTCGCCACCTTCCCCAGCCGCCCTCTTGCCTCCTGGTAACTGGTCACTGGTTGCTACTTCTTCAAGCACTAATCTCCTGCCCTTTAGTCACTTTCCGACAACGCGACCCACCGGGAGTTAGAACCGCCAGACGACTCGGAGTGCCTCCCACAGCGCCGAAAGTACCCTGCCACTATCAGCGGCTTTTCGGTCACAAACGACTCGGTCGCGGACTACTATCTGAAGCTTTGATCGATGGGTGGTGGCTCGTGGTTTGCGATCTTCCGAAGCAGTCTCCTGGCCTTCTGTCGCAAAGGATAGAATTGCCCGCCATCTCCGCCGTCAAACGGTTTACCAGGAAGTGTATCCGGGTCGCTCGCGGCCAGTTTTTCCAGCGCCGGTACAAACTGCTCCCTATCGTCAAGATACTCTATCGCGGAGATCGCACCGCTCCGAACAACAGATTCGCGGTCCGCCAGCGAAGAACGGAGAACTCCCCTGATGCGTGCTTGCGAGGCTGGTGCTATGGATATATGCATCTCCAAGAGGTCCCGAATTGTGAACAGAACTGAAGACCTGACCTCAGGGTCTGGACTGCTAAGTTCGTTCAACACTGAGCTGAACGCCTTATCTCCAAACCTCGCCAAGGCCCGGGTGGCCATACCTCCCGTGGTAATTGCACCAATGAGGGCGGGTATAGCGCGCTCGTCATTCAAGTCGGACATTATGCCGACAAGATCCCCGTAATAGTCGGAATGTTCTTCGGTTAAACCTTTTCCATTCTTGGCTTCTGCGTTCTCTACAGTCAACAATTGGATGAGGCCCAACTTTAGGCGATCCGCCTCAGTGGAATCTTGTTTATTGATATCGGCGAGGCTCGGCATTCCCCTGAATGCCTTTTCGCGGTCCTGCCATTTTTCGCTGCTCATTCCGTCCAAGGTACGAGAAACCTCGGAATGAACCGTACCATTTTTCTGGGCGGTAGCCAGCAAAGACGCTCCAAGCACAAGCGCGTATACCGGCAGACTCATTCGCATTTCCCGGTCCTCCCAAAAATTCAGCTAGTATAGAGTACCTGGAATAGTCAAGGGGTAGTACATGCCCGGCGTCCCTCTTCGGTTCTTGAGAGTGGGTTCTTGGGTTCCTTTTTCAACTGTCAACTTTTAACTTAAAACTTAGCACTCCTCCGCCTCCGCGTCCTCTGCGGCTCCTCTGCTCCCTCTGCGGTGAACTCTTCTCTTTTCTCGCCACTCGCCACTCGCCACTCGCCACTCGCCACTTGCTTCCTGCTCGCCCCCCGGCGATACGCTCGCCGATCGCGGGCATCGCGAGACGCTTACGAAATCGCGGGAAAGGCGCTCACCAACAGGGAAGCTATTGCGCTGCCCACATGTTCAGATAGACGCCAAGCCAGTAGGCAAGCAGGAAATCGACGCCTGGCTCCTCCTCAAACGACTCGGTCGAGCACGTAGCGATTTGCTCGGCCGTCGGCGGAGTTGTGCTGCAGACGTACGTAGGCCCCGGGCCTTTTCCAATCGCCGGAGGAGTTGTTGCCTGCCTGGTCGAGCCTGGAGAGTCGATGCCTCCTGTGGATGGAGGCATCTGCCAAACGTATTCCATGCCATTCCCAGTGCGGTCCTGGAGTGGCACGGGGAAGGTGGTTGTCCAATTCTTATTGCCCGTCAAATCCGTGTAGATCTGCATATGGCTTTGTGACGTAATCGGTGACCAAAGCGCTGTTAAGTAAGCGGCCGCGGCCTGTGAGGTCGCGCTCGTGGGCATGCCGTCCGGAAACTTGACCAGATTCCATCGGGTGACCCAGTCCTGGAGGTCGCTCTTCGTCTCATCCCCGAAGGAGATGTTGGGGTTCGAGGCCGAAGGCGAGGACGCGGTCGCTGCCTTGACGAGGATGTCCACCAGATTAAAGTACGCGTTCCGGTGGTTCGCCGTGGGGGCACGAATGATGTTATACGCCACAAGGTAGTTCGCTTGGAGCGTGGGATCCGTCTCAAGGAAAAGGAGGGGGCCAAAGTAAGCATGGGCGAGATTGTATTTATAGTAGCCGCTCAATGGATCGGCGGTGCTGAACCAGTCGGGAAGCCAGCAAAGAGCCGAGGCTGGCGAGTAGTGGGCATAGAGCTGCTGGTAACTCTGTAACGTGCCCGCCGGTACGTGCGTTGGATCCACGGACGCCCCGATGCGGAGCAGGTCAAGCTGCACGTCGAAGTTGCCCATGAAGGTGGTGACAATCGTCCGATCTGGTGGGAGCGGAAGGTTCCAATTATTTAGCAGCAGGTAATCCAGCGCGCCGTCGATAAGAGCCCTGGCCTGTGGCTGCACCTCAGGTACAAGAGCGTACGCGTAGGCCAGTCCCATGAAGACGCCACTGTACTGATCGCGGCTGACTACGTTGTCGGCGTCGCCTCGGTTTCCGCAGGCGCTGCCGTAGGCGATAGGTTTGTCGGGAGAATACAGCGCGCTGGGCTCCACAGTGGGGAGTTGGAATCCTAAGATCGATTGGGCCTGTTGGGCTTTGAGGGCATCCGCATACGTTGCATACGTTTCTTTTCCTCCGATTGTCCAGCCAGCCTGAGGCTTGACGTAGAGGCAGACGCCAGTCTTGAGGCGCGTTCCTACGGAGGCAACCCCTGTCCAGTCAGGATATGGGTTCGTGGGGAAAGGCTTGGGCCCCGGCAAAGGGTTCGGCGCCGGAACCACTGGCGTTGCCAAAACAGGCTTGCATCCCGTGAGAGTGGCTTCCGGAGCACCCGGGAGGTGCAGAATCGTGCTACGGGCAAAAACGAACCCAGCTACGTCCAGCTCGCTCTGGGGGACATTCGGGGCGTTCGGCGATTTCGGGACGCTCTGGACGGCCGTGTAGTGGCCGTTTTCGCAGACTGCATCCGTGGATTGGCTGAAGTCGGTTTGCAGACCTGCAATGGCCGACTGAACATTGGCGAGCGCACTTGCATCGTGCGTGGCGGCGTAGCGAAAGGATTCCGCGGCGAGGTAGTGCCCCGTCCATATCGTGGAATCCGCGTCGATGCCGTAGGTAAAGCCCAAGGCCGAGGGCTCCATCGGGCGAGGTTGCGGGTAATCGATGGAGAGCACGGCATGATAAGGCATATGGGTCGCGACGATTCCCGCTTCGATCGTATCGCGCGGCGCTTCGAAGTCAATCGAGGAAGACGGCGGCCCCTGTGCGGCGTCCGGTGGGGGTGGGGGACTCGCGGGTGGCCAAGGAATGGGTATCTGGCCTTGGGCCGTCGCAAGATAGAAAGAAACGGAGTCGCCGAGGATAGCGGGTTTCGGGATCGAAAATGGCATGGTGAAAAAGGGAGCAGAATCAAACACTTTTACGTCATTGACAGGAGAAGGAAAATGCACGGTGAGGCTCCCCACAATGGCGACAGAGATGACCCAGGTCTCGTCGGTGGAGGAAGGTAGCAGTCGGACGAAGAGCGTCGCGCCTTCGTCCACGACCACTAAACCGGTGATACCGAGTCCCCGTACCAAGGCGACTTGCCCTTCGAGTGTCCCGTTGGCTTGGCGGGTAAGGTCAAGTCCGAGGGAATCCGCAGGGAAGAGTGTGGAACCCCCGATGCTAACGTGCGCAAGAACATTGCCCGTGATTAGTTTCGGGTGAGCAGGATCGCTGGTGTCCAGCGAGGATATTGCGCTGAGCGAGACGTCGTTGACTCCCAATGCGAACGGCACCGTGACGTTTTGATCGATAATATTTGTCTTTACGGTAGTCCCCCCAATCGTGGTTTTGGTTCCCGCCCACGCGTGTGCCGTGAGATCGCCGGTGATCGAGAAGCTCCAGGATCCTGTCAGCGGCGCCCGAACGATAATTACGGCCGTGGACGATGGCGTAATTCCTTTGACCGGTTCGGGCACGATTTTTCCGCCGGTGGCTGGCAGAAAGCCCGGGGGCGAGGTTGCTGCGTTGGTTTGGAGCTTCAGATTAGCCAAGCCCAGCGAGAATTCCCAGCCGTTGCCGGACTCGTTCACAAAATTCTTGTTCTGAGCTGTGAGCTGCTGTTGGATCGGGCCAAGTTTGGAAGCAACCATGTCGGCCCACGGCAGCGCGAACAGTTCATTCGTCGCGTCGAGACTGGCCTGGGATGGGTTGAAGGGAGACTGCTGCTGCGCGTGCAGCGGCACGGCAACCGCAAGCAAACCGAGCAGGGAAACAATGGCAATGGACCGGCGATTCAGACGCATTTCATTCCTCTCCTTCTTGTTCTTGGCAGCGCACGCAGGCAATGATCGGGGCATTCAACAGCCGAGATGACCTTGGCGGAATTCGTAATGTCGGCGCGGGTCGAGCGCCCGCACCCAAGTGAAATGGCACTGAGTTGCATCTGCTTGGCCCCCGCCGCAAACTGATTCGCTGTGGAAGCTCAGGTCACCTGCTCCCACGAGATATGCTCGAAAGTTCTTAGCCGGAAACAACGATTCGGGCCCCAGGTTCGGGCATCCTACGCTACTTCTGCCGTGAACACAATGAATATGTCACAAGAGGAGGCCGCGGCGAGTTCGGCGGGATTCTCAAAGCTCGTCCTTCGTCCGTCTGATGAGCTTCGCTCGCTGCCGTCCTGTTTGCTGGTCGCTAGTCGCTACTTCTGGCCTCCCAGCTTCCACTGAATCTTCCGCATCATTCCCAAAAGCACTTCCGCGTCCGTCGCATCCAGCGTCAACCTTCGCACCATCCGTCGCAATTTCTCTTCCGCCAGTTCCTTGCTCCGCGCCGCCACGTACCCGCTCCGCTGCAAGCAATCCAGCATCGCCTCCGTAATTCGCTCCACCGTCTCCATCGGCGCTGCCCTGCGTTTCGTTCCCTCAGCAAAGCTCTTCTTCCCCCGCGCCAATTCGTACAAACACACCGCCGCCGCCTGCCCCAAATTCATGGACTGGTGCTCCGCGCGTGTCGGGACGTGCACCAGCCAGTGGCAGTAGCTCAAGCTTTCATTCGACAATCCCCATTTCTCCGATCCAAACAGCAACGCCACCCGCTCTCTCTCCAGCCGCTTCCGCAGCGCCGCCCCAGCCTTGTCCAGGCTTCGCAGCGGGTGCTTGATCTCGCGATTCCCGATCGCTGTTGTGCCCACCACCAGCGCGCAATCCGCGACCGCTTCTTCGACTGTGGCGCACTCCTCCGCGTCGCGTAGCACCGCCGACGCTCCCACCGCCGACCGTGCCTCCCGAAACGCTTTTTCGTATGGATTCACCACCCGCAGGTGCAACGCTCCGAAATTACTCATGGCCCGCGCCACCGCTCCCATATTCAGCGGATTCCGCGTCGCCACCAGCACCACCCGCAAATTTTCCATCCCCGCGCTCACGCCCGCATTCTGTTCCTTGCTTCCTTGCTTCCTTACTTCCTTGCTTCCTTACTTCTCTCTTCACTTCCCTGCCGGCTCCAGCAACCAAATCTCATCCGATACATGCTGCGAATTCGTCGTCACCAGGCACTTTCCATCGCGCGAAACATCGAACGGGTAATTCGTCCCGTTGAAGTGCAATCCCGGCAACACTTTCGTTTCTCCCGTCGCCAGCGTCACCACAGCATATTCCGCGTTTCCTTCCGCACCCACAACTTGCAATCCAATCTTGGCGCTTCCCGGCCACCACACGGGCCACCCTCCGCGTTCCGCCACGCGCTTCAGTCCGCTGCCGTCCGGGTGCACCACAAACGCTCCCCCGCCGAATCCTCGGTCCGGGCTGAACGCGATCCACTTCCCATCCGGCGACCATCGCGGCACCGTCCCCGGTGAAGCCGCCACTCGCCGCGCCTCTCCCGTTCCGTCGGCCGCGCGCACATACACGTGCGCCACCTTGTTCTCCGTCCGCACAAACGCCGCCCATTTTCCATCCGGCGAGATGTCCGCATACGAATCGCTCGTCGTAGCCTTTGGCTCCAGCGGCCGCGCAGGACCGCCCTGGCGCGGGACTCTCGCGATGCTCAGCGGCTCCGGTCCCCACGTGCTGTAATAGATTTCGCTGCCGTCCGGCGTGTACCGCGGATAGATCTCTGGCACCTTTCCGGAGGTCAACTGCCGCGCTGTTCCTCCTTCCCTTGCCACGGTCCACAAATGCCACGAGCCATCCGGCTCCCCTCGTGTGTACGCCACCTCCGCGCCATCTGGCGAAAACGCCGGCCCCCACAAGATCGCCGAATCGCTCAAGATCGTCTTGCTCCGCCCCGTCGCCATCTCATACACCACCAGCACCATCCGCGTCCGCGAATTCAGGAACGCAATCGTCCCATCGCGCGCCACGCTCGGCGAGGAGTCCGTCCCCGGACCTGTCGTGAGTTGCTTCGCTCCCCTCCCGTTCAGCTCTTCATACCAAAGATTCCACGCTCCGCCGCGGTTGGACCGGAACACCACGCCGCTTCCGTCCGCCGAAAACGCCGGCATATCGCTTGATTCACCCGCAACCCCCTGTGTCAACTGCGTCACGTTCGCCCCGTTCACCGCCACAAGCCAGATCTCCCGGCTGTCTCCCCCGCGGCTTCGTGCCACCGCTATTAACTTCCCGTCCGGTGACCACGTCGGCCTCCCTAGGAACGGATAGATTGCATCTCCTGTCAAAATCTTCCGCGTCTCCGTTCCGTCCAGCGACACAATCGCCAGCGCTTCCGGCTCCCCCGGCTTGCTCAGCACGAACGCCAACTGTTTTCCCTCCGACGACCAGGTCGGCATCGACCCACCTTGTGCCACCGGCACTATCTCTCCCCCGAACGCCGCGATCGTGCATATTTCGCTAGTGGGCTCGCCCGCCATTTTTCTCGCGAATGCAATCTTCTCTCCGTCCGGGGAAAACGTCGGGTCAGCCTTCCTCGAAACGTCTTTTGTCAACCTCACCCGCTCGCCGCCCGCCACTCGATTCACATACAGGTCGTCCGAGTTCTCGCCTCGCTCCACATACGCCAGCACCTTCCCGTCCGGCGAAATCGCCAGCCCCGCGATATCGCTTTCTGTCGATAGCAGCAGCCGCAGCTTCCCGCCCGGCCCCGGTGCAGCCACCCGCGGCTTTGCCCCGGGCACAAAATAAATGACCGCCGCGATCGCCGCCAGCAATCCCCCCGCCATCCACCAATAGCGTTCGCCTCTTCCTGCCGTCGCCAACGCCGCTCCGCCCGTGGGTCCCGCTGCTGCGGCCACGGCGCCGCCATTCGAGTGCAGCGCTTCCAACGCCGCTTGCACTTCGCCGGCTCTCTGGTACCGCTGCTCCGGTTGTTTCGCCAGGCATCGCAGAATGATCGCCCGCAGTCCCGGCGGCACGTGCATCGGCAGCGCTCGCGGCGCTTCCCGCAGCACCGTGCTGCAAAGCTCATACGTCGTCCGTCCAGGAAACGGGTGGGTCCCCGACGCCATCTCGTACAGCAGCACGCCCAGCGCCCAGATGTCTGCCCGCACATCCGGAACTGCTCCGGTCAGCACTTCCGGCGCCAGGTATGCCATCGTTCCGGACACCGGGCCCTTCTCCGTCACATTTGTCTGCGTCGCACCTTCCAGTTCCATTTCCTTGAAGCTCATCGCCAATCCAAAATCCAGCACCTTCAACTGCCCGCTGCCACCCAGTCGCACGTTCGCCGATTTCAAGTCTCGGTGCAGCACCCCATGCGCATGCGCGTGCTCCAGCGCGCTCGCCACTTGTGCCCCATACTCCATTACCGTGTCCGTGGGTAATCCCCCCTCCGGAATGCGCTCGTTCAGCGGTGCGCCCGCCAAATACTCCATCGCGATGTACGGTTGTCCCTCGTACTCTCCCACCTCATAAATGGTGCAGATGTTGGCATGATTGAGCGCTGAAGCCGCGCGTGCTTCCGCCAGCCATTTCGCGCGCACTTCGTCCGACAGGGTCGCTCCCTCCGCCGGCAGTTTCAGCGCCACATCGCGCTGCAGCTTTTCGTCGCGTGCGCGGTAGACCACGCCCATCGCGCCGGCACCGGCCTTGTCGAGCAACACATAATGCGCAAATTGGCTCCCAAGCATCCTCTCAACCTTTTGCGCATCGTAGTCCGCCCGTCAGCGCCCGTCAACGCTTTCTCTTCCCTTCGTTGTATTTTTTGAATCTCTTTTCCCGTCCCCCAACAAGGCTATCCAATGAGGATCGCCGAAGGATCTCAACTCGGCAATTGCGCAGATCGTTAAGGGTGAGATCCTTCGGGGCGCAAACGGCGCGTCCTTCAGGATGACGGACTGCCCCCGAATTCGCGTGACGCGGAAAGTCTCATCTCGCGAGAAATTGGGCTAGCATTCTGCAGCGGTGGTTTTAGGCCGCCTTTTGCCTTCGTAGCGCCGGCATCCTGCCGGCTTGTGGTTCTCGCCTTTGTAGTGGCCGACCTTCAGGTCGGTTCCCGGGTTCCTCTCATCTTCTGCATCGGCCGCTTGCCGCATTTTGGCGTGCGGGCGTCATGTCTTTTCCATGCAGGGGCGCAGCACTGTTCACCCTGAGCTTCGAAGGGCCCCCGCATAATGCTCCGAAAACGAAAGGGCTTTAGCCCCTGAAGTAAGCTCTCCTTTCGTTTCTCAACAATCTGCTGCCAGTTTTTGCCGTTCTCCGCGTCCTTTGCGGACCTCTGCTACCTCTGTGATGATCTCTTTTCTTCTTGAACTCTTAAATTCTTGGACTCCTCTTCCCCCGATCTTGCCCTTCTCTGCGTCCTCTGTGCCTCCGTGGCCAACTTTTCTCCATCGCACAGTTTTTGTACTATGGCTCCCTCTTCCTCCGCTGCGTCCACACCCGCCCGTCATTCCGAGCGAAGTCTGCGGAGCGAGGAATCCCTCTTCGATCTTCGTTTCCTCTTCTCCGAAACTTTTGGCCTTTAATTTTCAACTTATCAACTCTTTCACGTTTTCACTTTTTCACTCTTTTACTTCTTCACTCTTCCCTTCTCAAATCCCATTCCCCTCCGTGCCTCCGTGGCTACCCTTCCCTGCTACGCCTATTTCTTCACAAACTCTACCCCGCAACGGTACACGCCCCCTCCCGTCATTCCGCGCACGTTTGCGATCCGTGCTTGCACGAAGATCGCCGGCGCTTCCTTTATTTCCCGCGCGTACGGCACCGCAATCTGCACGTCCATCCCTTTTGCGTAGGCGTTCCGGCTCCGGAAGCTCACCCCGCCTCGCGACATGTCGATGCACGCCACGATCTCCTCCCCAAACTCCTTCGACCGCAAGCACGCGAAAAAATTCACCTTGGCGCGTACGCGTTGCCGCCGATCCACTGCGTCCGCCAGCGTCACAACCTCCGTGGCCATTCTTGTTGCCGCTTCCAGCTTCGCCACCGCTACTGGCGCTTTCGGCGCCTCCGCCTTCCGGGCGCCGGCGGCAACCCGCGTCCGCGTGGGCATCAGCTCCGCCGATTGTCTCCACACCGTCAGCAAGCCGCACTCGTTGCAGTACCTCGGCAGTCCGCCATGAATCGCGCAAATGTCATATTCAAAATCCCCGTTTGTAATTTCCACTAGCCCTTTGCACCCGCAGCACTCCAGCGTCAGCACTCCCATTTGTTCCTCCCACAAAGGTGCCGGTGGAAACTCCATCTGCCAGAAATCCAGTTTCTGTTCCACAAACACCACGCCGTACGTGTGCATGCTCCCTTGCTGCGCGATCTCGCCTACCACGCGTATCTCCGCCTCCCGGCTCGTGGCCATCTCGCGCAGGATTAACTCTTGCTCCGCGATCAATCTCTGTTTGGAAACGATTCCCGCGCCATGCTGGCTCAATACCACCGTGTGCGTCTCTTCCGAAAACACCGTGCCTTCCGAATCGTTTCCGATCAATAGGATGGGAACTGCCCGGGAAATCCGCCCGCTGCGGCGGTCCGCATTTTTCGTCATCTTCTTGGCTTCCTGGGGAAGGGGCCAAGATGTATTTCCACCTTAATCCTACCTGCGGGCGCGCCCCAAGGCTCCAATTTCCCCGGCCTGTTGCTTCCCCAGCACCACCGGGTGCCACCGTTTGCGGAATTCGCAAAACGGCCCGACGCTGTGCTATCCAGACGATGCCTTGCGCATTGTCCTTCTCTATCAGCCTCGCTTGATCTTGTAACCTCCTGCCTCCATTTGAATCTCATCATCATGCGGGAGGCGGCATGCGAGCCAGACAACTACTCTTTCATGCTCTCCTTCTCGCCGCGATCCTTGCTGGCCTCGCTCTTTTCTCCCGTTGGCCCGCTCGTTCCGCCGCCTCCGCGCAGGCCATGACCTCCGCCAAGCAGCCCGTCATCGTCGAACTCTTCACCTCCGAAGGCTGCTCCAGTTGCCCTCCTGCCGATTCTCTGCTCGCAAAACTCAGCGAAGATCAACCCTTCGACCGCATCGAAATCATCCCTCTCGAAGAGCATGTCGATTACTGGAACAACCTCGGCTGGACAGACCCTTTCTCTTCCTCCGCTTTCTCCCGCCGCCAGCAAGACTACGCCAACCTGATCCCCGGCAGTGGCGTCTACACTCCGCAGATCGTCGTCGATGGCAGGGCGCAATTCGTCGGCAGCCGCACCGACGAAGCTCGCGAACAGATTCGCTGGGCTGCCTCACAGCCCAAATCGCGTTTGCTCCTGCTTCCCACTTCCTCGCCCAACGCGCGCACCCGCGCCTTCGAGCTGCGCCTCGATCCCTCCACCCCTTCTCCCAGCTCCTCGCCGCTTGAGTTGTGGGTTGCGATCACTGAAAAAGGCCTGCATTCCGACGTCACCGCCGGCGAAAATTCCGGTGAAACCCTTCAACACGCCCCGGTTGTCCGCCAGCTGCGCAAGTTGCAATCTCTCTCTTTGCCGCTTAACGCGCCCCTCACCTTCACTCTCAACATTCGCGACAACTGGAATCCCGCAAACCTCACTGTCGTCGCCTTCCTCGTCCAGCCCCGCTCCCGCCAAATCCTCGCCGGCGGCTCCTCCCCCTTCACTCCCTCACGCCCTTCCTGACTTCTGACAACTCCATCCTCTTCGCGTCCCCCTACTGACCTTCGCGGAATATAGTAACTAAACGCGTATTGTCATCCCGAGCTGTAGCTCAGGCCTTCAGGCCTGAGGGATCTGCTTTTGCCTCCGGGCGAGATACAGCAGATTCCTCGCCCCCCGCGGCGCGGGTGCCCCACCCTTGGTTTTTAAGGGTGGGTCTTGGGTCTTCTTTCTGCAAACTCTGCGCGCTTCATCTCCGCTCTCTGTGTTAAGTCTTTTCCCTCTTGAACTCTTTAACTCTTTCACTCTTAACCCTTCAAACCCTGGAATCCCTGGACCTCTCCACTCACCCCTCTTTTTCCTCACTTCCTTACTTCCTTCCTTCGTTGCCTCATTCTCTTCTTCACTTCCGCCCCACAAACCGCAGCCGCGCCGTCACCGCTCTCCCCTGCCCGCCGCTGAACGTCCCGAAATTCGGCGCATCAATATTATTCACCACCACGTCCGGATTCTGCCGGCTCAAGATGTTCACCACCACCAACCGCACGGCGAACACGCGCTGGCTGAACGTAAATTTCTTCTCCAACCCAATCGTTAGACTGGCGTAATCCGCAAATCGCCGCGAATTCGCCGCACCGAGCAAAAACTGCTGCTGGTTGATTACGCTCCACGGGTACCCCGTGCGGTAATCGAACAAATAAGTGAACAAAATTCCCCACAGCGGCGTCGGGATACTTCCCCACGACAAAAATCGGTTCGGCGCGTCCCACAACAACGTCCCCGGCTGCTGCGCCGCGAAATACAGAGCCCCCAGCGCCGGGTCCAGCACCTGATCTGAGTTCGCCCGCGACCGCGTGTAGCTCCCGAACAGCACGGCACTATTCGCGAAGGTGTGCCGCGCGGAAATCGTTGCGCCGCGGTACTTGTCCCGCCGCGAACTCTGCAGCAAAAATTCTGACCCGATCTGCCCCGGCGACAGTGTCTCGTACACCAGCCCGTGATGCTGGTCGCGCGCCAGCAATTCGAGCGACACAATCGTGTTCGCGCCAATCTTCTGCTGGTATCCCGCGCTCGCGATATCAAAATACGGTTGCTGCAAACTCGCCAAACCGCCCGCCGGAAGCACAAACCGGCTCGTCGCCGGCCCCTGCACCGCCACGGTTCCCGTTGGGTCGTAGAGCGTATCTACTTCCTGCTGGTCATACGTCTGCCCGATCACGGAAAGATTCAGCGGAATGTCGTACATCCCCCAGCCAATCGAAAATTTTCCCCGATTGTCCGCGAACGGCATCCAATTCATCGCCACGCGCGGCTGCACCAGCGCCGATTGAAACAGCCGGTCCCAATCCACTCGCACGCCCACCTGCGCGACTACATGTTTATTGGGAGACCACGAATCCTGCACGAATCCCCCGGCCAGCGTGTTTGCGACCCGCAAGCTCGGGTTGCCCGTGAAGGTCGTCAGCCGGTCCAGCGTCTGATCATTGCGCAACGCCTGAATCTCTCCCCGCTGGGCGGTTTGCGAAAAATCGACGCTCGAAAGATTTCCCCCTCCCGAAATCGTGTGCGTGCCAAACCACTTCAATGGCGCGCTGATGGCATCCGAAAACAACTGGTAACGGTGTGATTCCTGTTTCAGCTTCTGGAAATAATTTCCCTCCGCCCCATCCACCAGCAAAACGTACGGCGCGGTGCCTTGCGGCGTCGAATCAAACGTCGTCCGCTCCACGCCCAGCCCGATTTCAAACAGCGTTTTCCCGACGTAGCTCTGCTCCTTCACCGAGCCAAACAGCCGGTTTGTGGTCCCATCCGTCGTGGTGGATTGCGGGTGCAGCGCATCCAGTCCCAGGTTGCTGTCCTGTTCGACGTTGGACAAAAAGCTCACGTGCAGGCTGTTGTTCGTCGAAATCTTCCACAGCAGCCGCGACCAACTGTCTCCGCCCCATTCCTGCCCCTCGTCCGGGACGCCGGGAGGCAGTCCCTTCGTGATGCTCACGGTGTGCAGCACGTCGAACGACTGCGAAAACCACAATTGATCCTTCACAATTGGGCCGGAGAACAGCACTCGCGGATAAAAATTCCCGAACTGCACCCCGTTCTGGATGCTGATTCCTGGAATAAAGTCCGTCGCCCCAAACCGCCAGCGGTCGTCGCCCTCCCGCGTCTCGTAGCTCATCACTGCCGCGCCTGGGTGCGCATACTCCGCGCCAAATCGCCCCGTCTGAATCTCCGTGCTCCGCACCGCCTCCACAATCATCCGCGCCGTCAGCGCGCCGCTCGCCGGGTCGCCCACCTCCACGCCATCCAGCAAATATTGCGCCTCCGTGTTCCGCGCCCCGGCAAGGTGTATCAGGTTCGAGTTGTCCTTCACCACCTGCGGCATCGCCACCAGGCTTTGCTGCAAATCGTGCGTGCTGGGCACCGGTATATCCCGAATCTCGGTGCCCGTCAGCGTTTCGGTGCTCTGCGTTGAGGACGGGTCGATGCGGTTCTCCGTTACCGTGACGTCCACCTTTTCCCGCACTTCCTCTTCGTGGTTCAGCGTGAAAGCAAACTCGCTGCTCTCCGCCGCCAGTTGGATCTTCTGGTCCGCCAGGACAAAGTAACCCTGCTTCTCGATTCGGATCGTGTATTCGCCGGGAGCAAGATTCGGAAAGGAGAAAAAACCAGCGTCATCACTGACAGCGGAAAGTGCTTGCCCAACGTTTCCGAGTGTGGCCTGCCCGACGGCATATTCAAGTCTTACTTGGGCCCCGCCGACGGGCAGGCCATTCTCATCGGTAACTCTTCCCCTGAGGGTCAGGGTCGTGTCCGCAGCGCGACAAACGTTCCCCACCAGCAGGAGCATCAGCAGCACCACCATGACTAATCGAAGTCGCTTCACCTTGGCTCCCCCCAGAGCTGGAGAATGACTTCAAGTCTTACTTTATGTTCGGGCCGCCGCCTACTTCTTCTTGCTCTTGGCTTTCTTCTTGGATTCCACGACCACTTGCGCCGCCGCCAATCTCGCGATCGGCACGCGGAACGGCGAGGCGCTCACGTAGTTCATCCCAACGTGATGGCAGAACTTCACGCTCTCCGCATCGCCACCGTGTTCGCCGCAGATGCCGACCTTCAGCTTTGGACGCGTCTTGCGGCCATTTTCGATGGCCCAGCGAATCAACATTCCCACGCCCTTGGTGTCCAGCGTCTGGAACGGATCCCCGTGGAATACGCCGGCCTTCTTCTCATCGACGTAGTCCGGCAGGAAGCGTCCCGCGTCGTCGCGCGAGAGCCCCATCGTGGTTTGCGTGAGATCGTTAGTGCCGAACGAGAAAAACTCCGCCACTTCCGCGATCTCTCCGGCAAGCAGCGCCGCGCGCGGCAGCTCGATCATCGTTCCCACCATGTACGGCAACTTCACGCCAGCCTTCTTGATCAGTTCGTCCGCAACGCCCCGCGTGGCATCGACCAGGATGCCAAGCTCCTTCTTGTCCAGCGTGAGCGGAATCATGATCTCAGGCAACACTTTGACTTTGTTTTTCTGGCATTCGATGGCCGCTTCAATGATCGCCCGCACCTGCATCTCCAGAATCTCCGGATAGGTGATGGACAGGCGGCAACCGCGATGTCCAAGCATGGGGTTGGCCTCGTGCAATTGCTCCACGCGGCGCGCCACGGTTTCGGCGCTGATACCCAGTTCCTTGGCCAGTTCGGCCTGCTTGGCGCTTTCGTGTGGCACGAACTCGTGCAGCGGCGGATCGATCAGGCGGATGGTCACCGGGAGGCCGTCCATGGCCTTGAAAATGCCGATGAAATCGCGGCGCTGGAAGGGCAGCAATTTATCGAGCGCCTTCACGCGCGCTTCCTTGTTGTCCGCCAGGATCATTTCCTGGATGGCCAACTGCCGGTCGTGGCTCTTCTCCGGAAATTCAAAGTCGGTGAAGAACATGTGTTCGGTGCGGCACAGCCCGATGCCCTCCGCCCCGAACTCGATGGCCTTGCGCGCGTCTTGCGGCGTATCGGCATTCGTGCGCACGCGCAGTTGGCGGATTTCGTCGGCCCACTTCATGATGGTCTGGTAAGCCTCCGGGAATTCCGGCGTCACCAACGGCATCTGATCGACGTATACCACGCCTTCGCTGCCATCTAGTGTGAGCCAGTCGCCTTCCTTGACCACCTTGCCGCTCTTCCCGTCCTTCATGGTCTTGGTCTTGTAGTCAATGTTCAGGGTCTCCGCGCCAACGATGCAGCACTTGCCCCAGCCGCGCGCCACCACGGCGGCATGCGAAGTTTTTCCTCCCGTCGCGGTCAGTATGCCCTGCGCCACGGCCATGCCACCGACATCCTCGGGACTGGTTTCGCGCCGCACGAGAATCACCTTCTCGCCGCGGTCCGCCCACTCTTCCGCATCGGCGGCTGTGAAAGTCACCCTGCCCACCGCCGCGCCGGGCACCGCGTCGATGCCGTGCGCCAGGATCTTCGCTTGGAGCGATTTCCTGTCCACCTTGGAATCGATCACCGGGTAGAAGAGCCGTTGAATGTCTTCCGGCTTGACGCGCAAAACTGCCTCTTCCTTGGTGATGAGCTTTTCATTCGCCATGTCCATGGCCATCTTGAACGCCGCCGCCGGGGTGCGCTTTCCGGTGCGCGTCTGCAACATGTAGAGCGTGCCCTCTTCGACCGTGAACTCCATGTCCTGCATGTCGCGATAGTGATTCTCAAGTGTTGCTCGAGCTTTTTCGAGCTGCCCGTAGACCTTGGGCATGGCCTTTGCCAATTCGGTGAGGTGTACCGGCGTGCGAATGCCCGCCACCACGTCTTCGCCCTGCGCGTTCGTGAGGTAATCGCCGTAGAAAATCTCCTCGCCGGTGCTGGGGTCGCGCGTGAAGCACACGCCCGTGCCGGAGTTATCGCCGGTGTTGCCGAACACCATTTGCTGCACGTTGACGGCAGTGCCAAGCAGACCGGTGATCTTCTCCACCCGGCGGTAGGTCACCGCCTTCTCCGCCATCCACGAGCCAAACACGGCCCCGATCGCGCCCCACAACTGCTCCAGGGGATCTTCTGGAAAAGCTTTCCCGTTCTTTTCCTTGAAGTAGGCCTTGTACTCTCCAACCAGTTCTTTCCAGCCGCTGGCGGGCACCGCCGTATCTTCCTTCACGCCCAGACGCTTTTTCATTTCGCGCAGGCGATGCTCCAAATCTTCCTTGGGCATGCCCATCACCACGGTGCAAAACATCTGCACGAAGCGGCGGTAAGCATCGTAAGCGAAGCGCTCGTTGCTTGTGACCTTGGCCAGCCCCGCGACGGACTTATCATTCAGGCCCAAGTTGAGAATGGTCTCCATCATGCCCGGCATAGAGCGCGCCGAGCCGGAGCGCACGCTGACGAGCAGCGGGTTCGCCGGATCGCCCAGCTTTTTCTTCGTGGCCTTCTCGAGCCGCGCGACGCTGTCCACCACCTGCTTCTTCAACTCGGGGGGATACTGTTTGCCATGCTTGTAGAAATAGTCGCAGGCTTCGGTTGAGATAGTAAATCCCGCGGGGACGGGGAGGCCGATTTTGGTCATCTCCGCCAAGCCCGCGCCTTTGCCGCCGAGCAGGTCACGCCACTCGCCGTCTCCTTCTGCTTTTCCTGCACCAAAGAAATAGACCCACTTTTTCACGGTATGCCTCTCTCTGTATTGTTGTTCCGCCTGTAGCTCAGGCCTTCGAGGCCTGAGGGTGTTCCGTCCCGCGAGGCAGCATCGCCCGCGCTTTGGAAACCCTCACTCCTGAAGGAGTGAGCTACAACTGCCTCTGACTTGCGCGCCGCCTCTTCCACTCAGTTGGGATTGGAGTGAAATTTGGTCGGCGCGCCGACATTTTTCCGAAGAAATCTGTCGCCAAAATCCAAAACTTACACCTCAAGTAAAACTTTATGCTTCAAACTTCCCCTTATCCTCGTTACTTCCTTGCTTCTTTGCTTCCTTCCAAAATCAAAGCTCAACACCAACGCAACTCCAACCCTCAGCCTCTCACAGCACCGCTACTTCGCCTCTTCCCCGCCGAGCTCGGAAAAATCCGCGATGGTCGTGAACTCGCGCAACAATTCCACGAGCAACGCCAGGCGATTCTTCCGCACCGCTTCGTCTTCCGCCATCACCATCACGTCCACGAAGAACTGGTCCACCACCTTGCGCAGCCGGGCGATTTCTTCGAGAGCTTCCTGATAACGGCCGGCGCGCTTGTCCTCGGCCACCCTGCCGGCAGCCTTGCGCACCGCCGCGTACAGCGCCTTCTCCGCGTCCTTCTCGAAGAGGTCCTTGTTCACATGCTGCAGCGCTTCCGCGGGCAGATTGGCTTTCTCTATAATCCTTCGGATGCGCTTGAAGGATACCGCCAGCGGCTCGAAGTTCTTGGTCTTGCGGATGGCCTTCAACGCACGCAGCCGCTTTTCGACGTCGGCCAGATCATCGGAGCCGGCGCGGAAGACGGCGTTGACCTCGTCGTACGCATAGCCGGACTTTTCCCGCAGAACGAAACGCGCGCGTTCGAGCAGGAATTCCAACACCTGCGTTTCCTGCTGCGGCGTCACCGCCTTCTTCGGCGGATAGGTCAGTAGTGCCTTCGACGCCGCCCCAATCGCCAGCGGCAGCGGCACGAGGACTTTCTTCTCCAGGATGATCTTCACGATGCCCAGCGCGGCGCGGCGAAGCGCATACGGATCGCTTGAACCCGTAGGCACCACGCCGACGGAGAAGCAGCCCACGATGGAATCCAGCTTGTCGGCCAGCGCCACGGCGCATCCGGTGAGATTGCGGGGGATGGGATCGTCGAGGCCCACGGGCCGGTAATGGTCGTAGACGGCATCAGCCACTTCCTCGGGTTCGCCTTGCGCCTTCGCGTACAACCCGCCCACGACGCCCTGCAGCTCGGTGAATTCGCGGACCATCTCCGTGGCCAAGTCGCACTTGGCGAGTTCCGCCGCGCGATCAGCGTCGGCCACGTGCGCCTGCAGCATGCCCAGGTTGAACCATTGCTCGCCAAGCCACCTCGCAAGGGCGCGCACGCGCTCCACCTTGTCGAAATAGCTGCCGAGGCGGGATTCATAGGTGACTTTCTGGAGCTTCGGCAAATAGTCGGCCAGCTTGATCTTTTGATCGGCCTCCCAGAAAAACCGCGCATCCGCAAAGCGCGCGCGTAAGACGCGTTCGTGTCCGGCTCGCACCAGGCCCTGGGTATCCTTGGCGAGATTGATCACCGCCAGGAAATGAGGCGCCAGTTCCCCGCCCCGCGCTTCCACGGCAAAGTACTTTTGGTGGCCGCGCATGACGGTGATCAGGATTTCGTCCGGCAACTCCAGGAAGGACGGATCGAAGTCGCCTTCGATCACGGTTGGATACTCGTTCAGGTAGCCCACCAGCTCCAGCAGGTTTTCGTCCTCATGGACGCGAAAGCCGGAGCGCTTGGCATAAGCCGCGAGTTCGCGCGCGATCTTCTCGCGGCGCTCCTCCGGCCGGACGATCACGCCATTGGCGCGCAGTTTCTTTTCGTAGTCCGCGAAATCCTTCACGCGAATTTCCGGCTTGCCGAGGAAACGGTGGCCGCGCGTGGCATCACCGGCGGTCACTCCGCCGAAGGAAAACTTCAGCGGTTTGCCATCGAGCAGGGCCACGAGCCAGCGGATGGGCCGGATGAAGCGCGCGCCTTCGAGGCCGGTCCAGGTCATGGTCTTGGGCCAGTTCAGATCGTGGATCACGCGGGGCAGGATTTCCAGGAGCAGTTCGTGCGCGGTGCGGCCGCGCTTGGTGATGCGGGCGGCGACGCTTTCGCCCTTGGGCGTCTGCACCAGATGAAGCGCGTGCAGCGGCACCCCCTGCTTTTCGGCGAAACTGACCGCTGCCCTGGTCGGCGCGCCGACATTGTCGTAGGCGATCGACTTCGGCGGTCCAGTCACTTCGATCTCTACGTCGGCTTGTTTGGCGATGATGCCGCGCACCCAGGCGGTCAGGCGGCGCGGCCCGCCAAAGGTTTCAACCGTTGCGCCGTCACCCAGATTTTCGGCAATCATGTGTTTTTCGAGGATGGTCTTCAGCTCCGCCACCGCACGGGGCAACATGCCGGCGGGAATCTCCTCGGCGCCGATTTCGAAAAGAAGCTCGACGCGGTTCGGTTTTGGGGAAACGGCCGCCTTCTTGGAAGGTCTGGGGGCGGTAGATGCCTTGTTTGAGTGTTTCGTGAGGGCGCTCATGCGGCCACCTCGGGGGCGGGATTCCATTTCGGCAATGTCGGCGCGCCGACATTTTTGACAGTCACGCCCTTGTAGCTCACCCCTTCAGGGGTGAGTCTTTCCGTTCTCATGGCAGCCAGGCCGCCGGGAAGAAAACCCTCAGGCCTGAAGGCCTGAGCTACAGGAACATTTGAGCCCCGGTTCATGAGCGCACCTCGTGGCCGGGTTTCCCGCTCGGGAATGTCGGCGCGCCGACATTTTTGTCCGCCCCGACTTGCTCGAGATAGGCGGCCGCGGCCCGGCAGGCCAGGGAGCGCACGCGTTGCATCAGGGCCGCGCGCTCGGTCGTGGAGATCACCCCGCGCGCGTCCATCAGGTTAAACAGGTGCGAGCACTTCAGGCAGTGATCGTAGGCGGCAAGCAGGGGATAGCGCGCACGTTCTTTGGTCGGCGCGCCGACATTCCCCTCCACGCCCTTCCAGCCGTCCAGCAACTCCTTGGCTTCCTTCTCGTGCAGCTCAAACTCCGCCCGCAATGCCTGAGCGTCACTGCGGTCGAAACTGTACTCGGACAGTTGCTGTTCTTCCGCCAGGCGAATTTCCCCATAGGTCTTGTCCCTGGTCCAGAGGATCTCGTACACGCTCTCGACATCCTGCAGGAACGCGCAGATGCGTTCGAGGCCGTAGGTGATCTCGACCGAAATCGGGTCCAGGTCGATCCCGCCGGCCTGCTGGAAATACGTGAACTGGGTAATCTCCAATCCGTCGAGCAGCACCTGCCAGCCGATGCCCCAGGCGCCGAGCGTCGGCGATTCCCAGTTGTCCTCCTCGAAGCGAATGTCGTGCGCGCGCAAATCGATGCCGATGGCTTCGAGGCTCCGAAGGTACATATCCTGGATGTCTGTGGGCGAGGGCTTCAGGATCACCTGATACTGAAAATGCTTGTAGAGGCGATTGGGATTTTCGCCGTAGCGGCCGTCGGTGGGCCGGCGCGAAGGCTGTACATAGGCAACGCGGTAGGGCGCAGCGCCGAGCACGCGAAGAAAAGTTTCCGGATGCATGGTGCCGGCGCCGACCTCGATGTCGTAGGGCTGCTGCAGGACGCAACCCTGCTTGTCCCAGAAGTGCATGAAATTGAGGATGAGTTCCTGAAAGGTGAGGCCTTGGACCTTGGGCTTATATTCAAGTTTTACTTTAACTGTCACGACGTCTCCAGAAGTGCTCGCGTAATGAGCTTGCGTTCCGTGTGGTGCTCGATCCAGTTCAATCCCGCTTCATGTAATTCTTTAACTCCCGACCACGCAGCGAGTGCATCGTCAAACTGATCGAGGCGCTGCTTGGTGAAAAGTTCCGCCAGTTCACGCGCCTCGTGAGATACCGGCTTCATCCCCGGGCGGCGGTGCTGCTCGTCGAACAAACCGGCATGATAGGCATCCTGATAAGCAATCCCCTTCCCGAAGGGCTTGCCGCAGGAAGCGCAAACGTCGAAGCGCGGCAGCCAGCCCGCCAGGCGCACGGTCCAGAAGGCAAAGTAGCTGAGCGGCAGAGCCGAACCCGCGCGCCGCCCGATTTCCCGGGCGGTCAGCAGGACAAGCCGGAACATGGCTTCGTTAGTTTCATGTTCCGGCAAAACCATTTCGGCCACTTCGCTGACGAGCGCGAGCCCGGTGCTCAAGCCGTAATCGCTCTGAGCCTTATGAAAGGACTCGAGCAACTCGGTCTGCTGGATGCGCACGAGATCGCGCGTTTCCCGTTCGACGTACCAGATCTGCACGTGAGACAGCAGCTCGAGAGTGGAGCCGTAGCGGTTTTTCAGTCGGCGCGCCCCAGCGGCAACACCCCGCATGCGCCCCGAGGTACGGCCCAGGAAACTGACCAGGCGGTCCGCCTCACCCAAAGGGAAGGTCTTCAGGATAATGGCTTCCGTTTCGCGGGCAGGCATGCGCTATGTCGGCGCGCCGACATTATGCGGAAACGTGAGACCGGCTTCCCGCGCAAAGCGCGCGCCTGTGCAGAACCATGTTACTTACCACACACCGGCGATCATCGCAATGACGGCGAGAAAAAATCTGTGGAGAATTCGCGCAGCGGAAGGGGATTGTCGGCACGCCGACATTCTCCGAATGGAACACACACAATCCTGTAGCTCGGACCTTCGAGGCCCGAGGGCTTCCCGCCCACTGGCTGGACAATACGGAGTGCGGGAACTGAAGTGCCGATTGATGGGAAATCCTCACCCCTGAAGGGGTGAGCTACAGGTTCCAGGTTCCAGGTTCCAGACCAACAGACAAATTCACCTAGGTACCGGCCCGAAACACCGGGGAAATTGCCAATTTTGAAGCTTACCAGATTCTGTTAACCAGGGTCTCCCGGGCGAAATATTATGGGACACAGCCCGCTTCTACCCTTCCCCGCAAGCCGCCGCGCTTGGAATCGGATACACTGTTTGGTTCCATGCGCCGTGCGCAATGCGAAGCTGAGGCGCAGCCGACGCGATGATCCCGCTGAAAGACGACAACCCGACACGCACGTTTCCGATCATCAATATCGCGTTGATTCTGGTGAACGTGGTGGTGTTCCTGTACCAAGTGACCCTGCCGCCGCACGCTTATCAGGCGTTCCTGATGGCCAACGCTACGGTGCCGATGCGCATCCCAGCGTTTCTGGCCGGCTATCTGGGCTTCAAGACGGCCTTCTACCCGATGTTCACCAGCATGTTCTTGCACGGCGGGCTGATGCACCTGCTGGGAAACATGCTGTTTCTCTATATCTTTGGGGACAACGTGGAGGACTCCTTCGGGCACATCCCCTACCTTATTTTCTATATTTTCTGCGGTATCGGGTCCGGACTGGTCCACGTGCTTTTCAACCTGCACTCTTCCCTGCCGGCGATTGGGGCGAGCGGAGCTATCAGCGGGGTGATGGGCGCTTACGCCGTGCTGTTTCCCCGAGCCAAGGTGCTGATGCTGTTCTTCATTTTTCTAATTCCGATCCCGGCGGTGTTTGTTCTGGGGTATTGGTTCGTCCTGCAGTTCCTGTCAGGGATTGGTCAGTTTGGCGCGTCGGCGACGGGAGGGGTAGCGTGGTGGGCGCATGTCGGAGGGTTTTTGATGGGGATGTCGGTTGCGCTAATGGTGAAGAGGAGATGAGGCAGTAGTCGGGAGTCGGGAGTCGGGAGCTGGTAGCCGACAGCCGTTAGCTCACAGCCGACAGCAAGGTCGATCGAATCTACAAAGATAAAGTAACTTAAGAATGTTTCGTGAGGTGGTTGACGAGCCAGTCGGCGACTTCAAGTGTTACTTTCGAGCCGCGAAGGTCGGGCGTGGTGATATTTTCGTGAAGGGCGGACTTCACGCTTTGCTTTAACAGTTCGGATTCGTCGTGCCAGCCCAAAAATTCGAGGAGCATGCCTGCAGCTAGGACCGAGCCGAAGGGGTTGGCTATGCCCCTCCCGGCGAGGTTGGGGGCGGAGCCGTGGACGGGCTCGAAGAGCGAGGTGCGTCCCGGGTGGATGTTGCCGGAGGGAGCAAGGCCGAGGCCGCCGGCGAGCTGGGCGGCCAGGTCGCTGATGATGTCGCCGAAAAGGTTGTTGGTGACGATAACGTCGAACTGGCCAGGGTCGCGAACGAGCTCCATGGCGAGGGTATCAATGTAAAGGTGGCGGGAATCGACGTCCGGATGACCAGCGCGGAGGGATTGGAAGGTGCGCTGCCAGAGGTCGCCGGCGAAGGTCATGGCGTTGGACTTGTCGGACATGCAGAGGCGCAGGGGCTTATGGGAACCCCCAGAGGCCGGCTGGAAGCCGGCGCTACCACGAGAGTGAGAGCGAGCATAGTCGAAGGCGTAGCGGAGGATGCGCTCGACGCCTTTGCGGGAGTTGACGTCTTCCTGGACGGCGATCTCGTCGGGAGTTCCCTTTTTGAAGAAGCCGCCAACGCCCACGTAGATGCCCTCGGTGTTTTCGCGGAGGACCATCAGGCGGATGTCGTTTGGGAGGCGGTCCTTGAGGGGGGTGAAGCGTTCGTGGAAGAGCTCGATGGGGCGGGCGTTGACGTAGAGATCGAGCTGGAAGCGCAGGCCGAGGAGGATGTCGGCGGCATGCTGGTTGGAGGGGACACGAGGATCGCCGAGCGCGCCGAAGAGAATGGCATCGAACTCGTCGCGGAGCATTTCGACGGCGCCTTCGGGGAGGGTGACGTTTTCGCGAAGGAACTTGTCGGCGCCCCAGTCGAACTCGACGAACTCGATGGCGCGGTGACGCTTGGCGGTGACGGCGCGGATGACGTTGACGGCGACCGGGGTGACCTCCTTGCCGATGCCGTCGCCGGGAATGACGGCGATGCGGGCGATGGGACCGCCATTGCGCAGGGGGATGTTGGGCACGAGGATGCCTCCGAGGAATGGAAGTGAGTACGGGCTAAATTAGCACAGGTGGTGAAGGGATATCAGATATCAGATATCAGCGACCAGAGATCGGTGACCGGGGGAATGGGCCGGTTACCGGTTTGCGCGCCTCACGGGCGTTGAGCCCAATTATTGAAGGCTGCAAAATGATTGCCTCGTCGGGGCAAGGAAAAAGCAGATTCCTCAGGCCTAAAGGCCTGAGCTACAGCTCGGAATGAAAGGCTATGGCATTATCAATTTACTTTCAAAATAACGAAAGTAGTTTGTCATTCCGAGCCCGCCGCGGCGGGCGAGGAATCTGCTGTATCTTGCCCGCAGGCAAAAGCAGATCCCTCGCTTCGCTCGGGATGACAATACGCGTTTAGTCACTATATTCCGCGAAGGTCAGTAGGTCCTTGTGTTTCCACTGATGGTGAATACTCTCGGGTAATCCTTTACTTCGGCACTACCGGCTCGCCTTCCAGCTTGTTCAGCATGTCTTTCCCATTTGTGTTCGCTGGATTTTTCTCGAGTGACTTCTTGTAGTACTCGATCGCCAGTTCCTTCTGCCCGGCCTTCATGTATGCCTCGCCCAAGCTGTCATACACATTCCACGACTCCGGGTACATTTGCACGTTCAGCTTCAGCAGTGCTGTAGCCTCCGGGAGATGGTTCTGATCCATCAAACCGTAGGCCCAGGAGTTCATCGTGTCTTCGTTCAGTTTGAAGTCGGGGTTCTCCTTCCGCATCTCCGCGTAGATGTCGCCCGCGTGGTCGAAACCCTGCCGTCCCAGCGCAGCGCGGAAAACCTCCAGCGAAGCCGGCACGCCTTTCGCTGCCCGGAAGTCCACCGACATGAAATGCTTCGGAACTCCATTCTCCGCCGGCTTCCGCTTCAGATGGGCCATGGCCGCTGCGTCATGCTTCAAGTATGCGTTCAGAAACTGGAGCGTATATCGCGCCACCCACGTATAGCTGGTATAGCCATCCTCCCGTTCGTAGTCTGCCTTCAGGTTTTCAGGAGACGGGGATTTCCAGAATTGTTCATTTCGCTGAAACATCGAAGCGAACTCCGTGTGCGCCATCCCTAGCATGTGCACCGTCACTAGATCTCCATGCGTCCATGCATTCAGGACGTTCGGAGCCTCAAACATGTCTTTTTGGTAGGCTAAGACTTTTCCCTCTACGATCTCCTCCAGGGACGGCTCTCCCTGCGTGAAGAAAAGCCAGGGCAACGTCATCTGCTCCGGATGCACGTCGCTGGCCTTCACCAACTTGGGGTCGTAGCGTGCCCAGCCGTCCAGCGACACGAGCGCATCGATGCGATTGTCTCGTGCAGCCGCTACTAGGTTCGACAGGCCGCCCCAACTGAATCCGACAACCGCAACTTCGGACATATCCGTATTCGGCAGCGTTTGCGCATAGCCGATAAGGAAGGAAACGTCCCGAGCCTGCGTACTGGTTCCCGCGAGGTCCCCCGTCATCGAACGAGTCGTCTCACCCATGTCCGGGCTTGCGATCACAACATAGCCATTACTTGCCAGATACTCGCACAAGTCAGCATTCTCAGAGGCCACGTTCGAGAAGCTCGGCGCATAGATGACCACCGGGAAGCGCCCGGACGCCAACTTCGCATCGCGCACGGCCCACAGCACCGAACCCAGCGAAGGCGCCATGTGGCTCTGCTGGTACTTCACGCTAGCACCCATGTGCGGGTCGCCGAAACTCGTTTCCGTAGCTAATAGATCTACGTAGTCGGCCACTGTCATCGGCTTTCCAGCACTCTTCTCCGCCGGATACCAGATCAGGGTCTGTAGCGGTCGCGCGCGCTCCTTGGTGTAAGGCTTGCCAAGATCGTCCGTCACCGCACGGTACGTTCGCGAGAAATCGTACTGCTCCACCACCTTCAGCCCCACTGCATGGGAGCCTGGCTTCTCCATAAATTGAAAAACAGGGACATCCTGAGCAACTGCTGTGAACGGGAGAATCCAGGCAAACACGAGACAGACGGCGGCGAGTATCTTCAACAGCAAAACTCGAACTGCTGAAATAGAGTGCATCTCATCCCCTCCCCAAAACAAAACTAGAAACGCCGGAAATTATCTGCTGCCATGGCAATACCATGGACATCGGTTCCAGCCGAGTTTGTGCATGGTGCCGGTTACTTCTTGGGAGCGGGCTTGACCTTGGTGTATTTAATTTCAGAAAAGGGTACCCAGGTCTTGCCGTCAGAGGAGACTTCGCCCTTGTTCGTGCTGCTCATCCAATCTGCTGCATAGATGGTGGTGCCCCTGAACGAATATTGCTTTCCCGCGACGGAAATACTCTTGCCTGACCAGGTCCCTGTGTTTCCACTGAGGGTGAACACTCCCGAATAAATGCCTCCGTCGTCACCGAACTCGGTAGTGGTGAAGTTCTTGTTCACCGGGTCATACCCATCGAGCGCAAGATCCTGCGACTCAACACCCTTAGCATCTTTTTCCGTATCCCGTCTTTCGACGAAGAACCCGCCGAGAATCATCTGGTAGGTCGAGGTGCCAGTGACCTTGCCACCGGGGCCTAGCGGTCCGGGCTTGTATTCTCCTTCGTACGTCCAGTGGCCCACACGATGATCAGCAAACTTCTTGAACTCGGGGTCGGGCTTGGGGGCGGCAGCCGGAGTCTGGGCCGACACGGCTGAGGCGAAGCAAGCGACCAGAAGCAATAACAAAATATGGAATCTTTGCATGAAATTCCTCCTTTATCGTTTATTAGCTGCATGGCCTTCGCGAGTTGGGGCTGTTATGGTGCGGGTTACTTCTTGGGAGCGGGCTTGACCTTGGTGTATTTAATTTCATAAAAGGGTACCCAGGTTTTGCCGTCGGAGGAAACTTCGGCTGTTTCCGTGTAGCTCATCCAATCTGCTGAGTGGATGCCGGCACCCCTGAGCGGATATTGCTTTCCCGTGACGGAAATACTCTTGCCTGACCAGGTGACTGTGTTTCCACTGAGGGTGAACACTCCCGAATACGTACCTCCACCGTCGTCGAAATAGCTAACGGTGAAGTTCTTGTTCACCGGATCGTACCCAATGATAGCAAGTGCATCCGACTCAGTACCCATAGCATCCTTTTCCGCATCCCGTCTTTCGCCAAAGAACCCGCCGAGAATCATCTGGAAGGTCCTGGTGCCTGTGGCCTTGCCACCAGGTCCCAGGGGTCCGGGCTTGTATTCTGCTTCGTAGGTCCAGTGGCCCAAATAAACAGCTAGCTTCTTGAGCTCGGGGTCGGGCTTTGGGGCGGTAGCCGGAGTCTGGGCCGATATGGCCGTGGCGAAGCAAGCGACCAGAAGTAATGACAAAATGTGCAATCGTTGCATGTAAATCCTCCCTTACTGAGTACATGGCCTTAACGAGCAGGGGTCGTTCGCCTCAGAGGGTGGTGCGTCCAGTGGTGGGAGTTGGTCTTCCGAGAGACGAAGGTTAACTCAAACGGGTGCGCACCGGCCCGGTAAGGGCAGTGGAACTTCGCAGAGGTAACTGGCGGACCTGTACTCCAAAGTGATGTGCAAATTATATGACCGGCGTCACGGTGCCCTGCCCAATCAAACAATGGCATCGAATGACAATACTGCGGTCAAGTGCGCAGAGAAAGGGGCTGAGTACGTCTGGGGGAATCCTGGGGATTTGCCACGTTGGGTCGCCGGGAGCTCCCGGCAAGGCTTGGTGCTAGTCGGATAGTTGGAAAGTGAACCGGTGGCGAAAGCCGAGAGCGGCGGGTGTTGTGCCCCGAAAATAGATGAAAGAAGGAAGAGTGACTTCAGGGGCTGAAGCCGCTTTTCTCTTCAACTGGTTACGTGGGAGCTAAAGCTCCCACCTCCTAAAGAGATTGGGAAACTGCTTCTGAGGCAGCACACGAGCACGGATACGCTGGTGGCGCTATAGAGAGGGCACAATGCGGGTAGTGCTTCGTGGAAGGAAGGGGCCGGGAGCTTTCAACTTTTCTTGGAGGTGACGGCGAAAAAGGCGGCGGCCTCCTGGCGGACGTGATTGCCGCGACACTTGGGACACTTGATCTTGCCCTTGGCGTGTTCGTCAAGGGTGAGGATGACTTCAAACGACTTCTTGCAATCTTCGCAGTAGAACTCATAGCGAGGCATTGGAACCTCCAAGAAACGCCCGAGGAGAGCGTGGCGCCTACCTTTGTATCGTGTACGCTCGGGGAACGCCGGTGTCAAGGCAAGCCGAGCCGAAATTCGAAAAACGAAATTCGAAAGTCGAGAAATCCAAGCGCCCAGGTGCAGAACCGGCACCTAGAGCACCCGCGTCCATACAGGACCCGCTTCAAGCAGCGAGCGTGGAGCCCCGCGCCACGTTGAGCAAAACCCATAAGCCGGCAAGATGCCGGCGCTACAAAGCCCGAAAAGCCGCAGAACACGATGACTCGGCCTGGGTTACAACAGAACCGGTATAAAGACCGGCCACTACAAGCCCCAGAAAAACAAAGGAACGCAAGATCTTGGGATCTTGCGGACATGGGGCGCAGGCCTTCGCAGTACAGGGTAAACAGTGCTGCGCCCCTACACGGAAAAGACATGACGCCCGCACGCCAAAAAGTGGCGAGTGGCGAGAAAGAGCGGAAAAGGCTTTAACACAGAGGGCACGGAGGTAAGAACACAAAGGACGCAGAGAAGATAAAACCAAGGGTGGAGCTAGGTGAGATGGTCCTGGCGGACGGTGATGTTGGCGATGCGGTCTAGGCGTGGGGCGAAGCCGATGCCGGGGCCGCTGGGGACGAGGATAGTGCCTTGGGGAGTGACGGTGACTTCAGGGGAGATGACGTCTTCGTGCCAGTAGCGCTTGCTGGCGGTGATGTCGCCGGGGAGAGAGAAATTCGGGAGCGTGGACATGGCGATGTTCTGCGCGCGGCCGATGCCGGACTCGAGCATGCCGCCGCACCAGACAGGGATGGAATGTTGCCGGCAGAGATCGTGGATGCGCTTGGCCTGGAGGAGGCCACCGACGCGGCCGAGCTTGATGTTGACGATTTTGCAGGCGCCGAGAGCGATGGCGGCTTCGGCTTGTTCGTAGGTGTTAATGCACTCGTCGAGGCAGATGGGAGTTTGGAGATTTCTCTGGACTTCGACGTGGCCGAAGAGGTCGTCCCAGCCAAGAGGCTGCTCGATCATCATGAGGTAGAAGGAGTCGAGCTGCTTGAGGAGCGGCCAATCGTCCTTGCGGTAGGCGGAGTTGGCGTCAACCATGAGCTTGAGGCGAGGAAAATCCTGGCGGAGGCGCTGGACGGGTTGGAGATCTCTTCCCGGCTTAATTTTAATTTTGATGCGCTGGTAGCCGGCGGCGAGTTCGGTTTTGACGGTGTCCACGAGTTCGTCGAGAGAATCTTTGATGCCGATGGAAACGCCGCAGGGGATTTCCTGGCGCTCGCCGCCGATGAGTTTCCAAAGAGGGAGATTTTTGAGCTTGGCTTCGGCGTCCCAGAGGGCGGTTTCGACGGTGGCCTTGGCCATGTTGTGACCGCGAACGTGTTCAAAGAGGGGCCAGACGTCGGCGGCGGAGGCGAATTCCCTGCCCTTCAGCATGGGCCAAAGATAATTTCTGAGGATGTGCCAGGCGGTGTCAGTGTCTTCGGGACAGAAGAAGGGGGTTTCACCGGCGGTGCATTCGCCCCAGCCGGAGACGCCGTCAACGTTGGCTTCGGCGAGGATGATGCGGCGCTCGGTGACGCGGTCCATGCTGGTTTCAAAGGGCGTGACGAGTTTGAGATGAATTTCGCGGAGAGTGAGGGAGTGGAGGCGCATAAAAGTTTTCAGTTATAAGTTATCAGTTTTCAGTGAAAAGCAAAGCGATCCGTGACCAGCGACTGGGAAGCGGCGCGGATTGGGGAGACAAGCCTCGGTGGTTGAGATCCTTCGGGCATCCTCGCCGGATGCCCTCAGGATGACAACATGGCTTTATGTAGCGAGTGAAAAACCGAACCAGAGCGGCAGGATGTCGGCGCTACGAAGGAAACCCAAGATGCCGGCAGGATGCCGGCGCTACAAAGCACGGATCTTGCGGACATGGGGCGCTGCCCTTCGCAGCTCAGGGTAAACAGTGCTGCGCCCCTGCACGGAAAAGGCATGACGCCCGCGCGCCAAAATGCGGCGAGCGGCCGCTACAGAAGCAAGAGAAAAGCCGAAATTCGAAAATGGAAAATCGGGAAACCCAAGAGCCCACCCTCACAACCCGAGGGTGGGGCACGCCCGCGCGCCAAAATGCGGCGAGCGGCCGCTACAGAGGCAAGAGAAAAGCCGAAATTCGAAATGCGAAAATCGAAAATCGAGAAACCCAAGATGCCAGCGTTACGAAGGAAACCCAAGATGCCGGCAGGATTCCGGCGCTACAAAAGCGAGAGGCGGCTCAGAAGTCGGACCAGGGGGCGAGGCAGTAGTCGATGCCGGAGGGAGTGAAGCGAACGCCGATAGCGGCATAGCCTTTGGAAAACCACTGAGTGAACTCGGCGCGGATTCGGGATTGAACTTCGAGGACAAGGCTGGGATCGTCGCTCTTCCATTGTTCGAGTTCCGCGGGGAGATGGACGAGAGCGGGGGCGTCGCTGGGCTCGCGGGTGAGATCGTTGATCGCGGCGAGGACGCGCGGGGAGTCGAGCTGCCATTCGGCAAGCAGCCGGTCGGTGGGAATGCCGCGATGGAGCGGGCTGGAGGTGATGCCGTAGAAATTGGGGATGTAGCGGCGGCAGATGGCGCCGAGACGATTGAGATTGAAGTAAGCGTTTTTGGTTTCGAGGGGATCGAAGGTCCATTCGACGAGACGGATGCCGCGGCGGAGAGCGTCTTCGCGCTGGAAGAGTTTAAGAAGACGGCCGACGTGGCGATCGCGGTGCGAGGGGAGAACGGCGGTCATGTGGGAATGGAGATAGGGAGTGAGGCCGTGGAGGCCGGCGAAGGCCTTAGTGAAGCCGACGAGCGTGGCGCCATCGAAGGCACCGAGGATCTGGCCGCCGGTGTGAGCGGCGATGACGAAAGTGGAGCAGGGCTCGGTTTCGAGGTCGCTTTCTTGCCAGACTTCGCGTGTGATGGCGACACAGGGACGGAAATCATCGAGGGAGTGAAGAGGGCGGACGATGATGCTGGGGGTCATGGGAGGATTTGGTTACAAGTCAAAAGTTTGAAGTTGGGGGAAGGGCGATCAGCGACTAGCGATCGGCGACCAGGAGGCGCGGATGAGGCCGCGGACCCGAGGCAGCCGGGATAGAGCGATGCGCGGGGAGTTGGAAGAAAAGCGAAGAGTTCACCACAGAGAGAACAGAGGGGTAGCAGAGAGAACGGAGAGATTGGGGGATGGTGCGGACATGGGGCGCAGCCCTTCGCAGTCCAGGCTAAACAGTGCTGCGCCCCTACACGGAACGCGCGGCGGATCACTTGGGGACCTCGCTAGGGACAGAGGAATGTTCGAGGAGCTTGGCTTGATCCCAGAGGGATTCCATCTGGGGACGGGGGACTTGCGCGAGAGTAGCACCTTGCTCGCGGGCTAGGCGCTCCATCTCTCTGAAACGGCGAGAGAATTTGGCGTTGGCTTTCTTGAGGGCGAGTTCGGGGTCGAGTTTGAGGAAACGCGCGAGATTGACGGCTACGAAGAGAATATCGCCGACTTCGCCTTCGATGCGGGAAGGATCTTTCTCGCGCTCGGCGAGGGCGCGGCGAAGCTCGCCGGTCTCTTCCTGAAGCTTGGTGAAAATGCCCACCAAGTTCTTCCAGTCAAAGCCAATGCCGGCGGCCTTGCGAGTGAGTTGAAAGGCCTCCAGGAGAGCGGGAAGTGTACGGGGAACGCCATCGAGGAGGGATTCAGAGGAGGAAGTGGAGGATGTGAAGGAGGTGGAGGAAGGGGCCGCAGGCTTGGGACCCTGTTTGGCAAGGTGTTCTTCCTTTTTGATGAGTTCCCAATTGCGGAGGACCTCGGCGGCATCCTTGGCGCGCTTTTCACCGAAGACATGCGGGTGGCGGCGAATCAATTTTTCGTGGAGTTCGGAGATAACATCGGAGATGGAGAAGCGGCCCTCCTCGCGAGCGATCTGAGCGTGAAAGAGGATCTGGAGAAGGAGGTCACCGAGTTCCTCGGCGAACTTGGCATTGTCTGCGCCATCGAGGGCATCGAGGACTTCGTAGGCTTCTTCGATGAGATAAGTGCGGAGGGTGGCGTGGGTCTGCTCGCGGTCCCAGGGGCAGCCGTTGGGCGCGCGGAGGCGCGCCATGACAGCGACGAGTTTTTCAAAGGCGGGGCCGACGCCGGAAGCACCGCGCGACTCCGGCCTGCGGGGCGCCCGGCGCGAGGATTTCGCTTGGCGCGGCGCGGGAGTGGAGCGTTTTGAGGTTTTCCGCTTCGTTTTGCGGGGAGCCATGGATCGGTCCGAAAAAAAGAGAGAAACGAATATCCCACTGTAAGGCGAGATGAAAGGTTTGACAAGCGGAGCAAACGGTTTTGCGATCAGATATCAGCGATCCAGAAGCGAGAAGCGGTGGAGGCGGTGACGCCCGCACGCCAAAATGCGGCGAGCGGCCGATGCAGAAGATGAGAGGAACCCGGGAACCGACCTGAAGGTCGGCCACTACAAAGGCGAGAACCACAAGCCGGCAGGATGCCAGCGCAACAAAGTCGTGGGAAGCCGTGCCGCGACGAAAGATGTACCACGAGGGAAGCCAGAGATGGGATGGTTTTTCGTCGGAAGAATAACAATTCCCTTCCCGTGTTAAACTGGGGGAAATTTTGGAAAGAGGTGCTTGGACGTGGCGGACCATAACGAAGAAGGATTCAAGGTGGTGGACCGGCGGCCCTTTACGGCCGAGGGAGAAATGCGCAAGGAAGTCGTGGAGGAACAGGAACGCGAGGCGAGGCGCAAAGAGGTGAAGGCCGAGGCAAAAGCAGCGGCGAACGCCGAGGCGGCGAAACCCGCGGCCGAAACACCGAAACGGCTGGCGGCGTTCGAGAACCTGGTGCGGATGATCGGGAGCAACGCGGCCATGGTGCTGGGCGCTTATGCGGACCCGAATACGGGCCAGCCGATGTTCGACCCGGATGCGGCGCGGGAATTGATCGATATGCTGGATGCGCTGCAGCAGAAAACGAAAGGGAATCTGGCGCCGGAAGAGGACGAGATGTTGCTGAGCCTGCTGGGGAAATTGAAGTTGACATATGTGGAAATCGGCAGGGCGATGGCGGCGGAAATGGCGAAGGCGACGGCGCAGGCGAAGGGCGGGAAGAAGTAGAGGAAGAGAGAGTTATCAGTTTTCAGTTTTCAGTTTTCAGTTGTAAGTTTTAAGAGAGGGCTCAAGAGTTCGGAAGTTCAAGGGTTCAGACGAAAATGCTTTAGCAGAGAGGGCGGCGCGATGAGGATCGCGCTGTTTTCATTTTTAGGGTACGGGGAAATTGCGAGCAACGCGACAAGGAGCGAAGAGGGCGGCAGCCAGCGGGGAAAAACAAAGCAAAATGCGGGGAGAAGAGGAGATTGTGGCGTTGGAGGGCAAGAGCCCACCCTTCGCAAAAGGCGCGAAGGATGGGCACCCTTCGCGGCTCAGGGTAAACCCTCAAGACCAGTTGTGGAGCGGCGTGACTGGGAAAACCCAAGAGTGGGCGCTACAAAAATTCACGAGATAGATACAATAGAGGGATGGGAGCGGAGCCGATACGGGTGACGGTCCTGGGGTCAGGCACGAGCATGGGTGTGCCGACGCTGGGGTGCCATTGTGCGGTTTGCACGTCGCCGGATCCGCACGACAAGAGATTGCGCCCTTCCCTGCTGCTTTCCCGCGACGGACAAAATGTGGTGATCGACACAACGCCGGATTTCCGGACGCAGGCGTTGCGCGTGGGGTTGAACCGGCTGGATGCGGTGCTGCTGACGCATGGCCACGCGGACCATATTTTGGGATTTGACGATGTGCGGCCGTACAACTTCCGGCAGAAAGCGGCGATTCCGGTCTACGGGACGGATGACACGTTTCGCGTGGTGCGGCGAGTGTTTTCCTACGTGTTCGACAACAAGCCGACGCTGAGCAGCATTCCGAGCCTGGAATTGCACGAGGTGAGCGGACCGTTTCAATTGTTGGGGAATCCGTTTATCCCGGTGCCGCTGCTGCACGGGGAGATGGAGGTGCTGGGATTCCGGTTTGGGCGCGCGGCGTATCTGACAGACTTCAGCCGGTTGCCGGAAGCGAGCGTGCCGCTGCTGGAAGACCTGGACGATTTGATTTTGGATGCGTTGAGGGACATGCCGCACCCGATGCACCAGACCGTGGAACAGGCGCTGGCGCTGATCGACAGGCTCAAGCCGCGGCGGGCGTGGTTCACGCACGTGGCGCACGATTTGCCGCACGAGGCCACGAATGCAAGGCTGCGAAAGGCCGGCTACCCGCACGTGAAGCTGGCGTATGACGGGCTGGAACTGGAAGTGGCAACGGAATCGCCGGCCGTGGAACGAGCGGCCAGGGCCCTTTCGGTACACGTGCACATTCCCAGGGGCGGGATCAGCGTGTTTTACTCGGCGGCGGATTGGGCCGCACGGTATGGTGGAAGCGAGTCTAGAGTGGACAGTTCTCAGCCGACAGCTTCGGAAAAGAAAACCCAAGACCCACCCTTAGAAACCAAGGGTGGGGCACCCGGGGCCGCACGGTATGGTGGAAGCGAGTCTAGAGTGGACAGTTCACAGCCAACAGCTTCGGAGAAGAAAACCCAAGACCCACCCTTAAAAACCAAGGGTGGGGCACCCGGGGCGGCGCGGTATGGGGGAAGCGAGTCTAGAGTCGACAGTTCACAGCCGACAGCTTCGCAGAAGAAAACCGAAGACCCACTCTCAAAAACCCAGGGTGGGGCACGCGGAGAGCCGGGACGCGGAAGCGTGATTGCGATTGGGACGTTCGATGGGATTCACCTGGGGCACCAAGAGGTGCTGCGATTCGCGATCGCGCGGGCGAAGGAGTGCGGCGCGGTGTCGACCGCACTGACGTTCGAGCCGCTGCCGCTCAAGGTATTGCGGCCAGAATTGGCACCGCCGCGGATTTCGACGAATCAGCAGCGGATGGACTGGTTTGGCGCGATGGGAATCGAAGCGGCGGTGGTGCTGCCATTTACGATGGAGTTGGCGGAGCTGCCGCCGGAAGATTTTGTGGACCAGATCCTGGTAAGGGAGCTGCAGGTGCGCGCGGTGGTGGTCGGAGATAATTTCCGGTTCGGGCACAGGCAGGCGGGGGACGTGAAGCTATTGCGGGAGTTGGGAATGCGGCAGGGATTTGAAGTCGTGGTGCACACACCGGTGATGCTGGGGCGGGAGATCGTTTCGAGCACGTTGGTGCGCAAGCTGGTGGCGGAGGGGGACGTGCGGCATGCGGCGAGGGCGCTAGGACGGCCATTTGTGTTGACGGGCGAGGTGGTGAGCGGAACGGGGTCGGGGAGGAGATTTACTTTCCCGACACTGAATTTGAAGCCGGAGCAGGAATTGCTGCCAGGGCGGGGCGTGTACATCACGCGAACGGTGCTGGAGGGGGAAACGAGCAGTCACCGGAGCGTGACGAACGTGGGGATGCGGCCGACGTTTAACGGAACAGGGTTTAACGTGGAAACGCACCTGCTGGATTATTCGGGGAATTTTGCGCCGAAGCGGATTGAGGTGCGGTTCTGGAAAAGATTGCGGGAGGAGAAGAAATTCGTGGGAGCAGAGGAGTTGAAGGCGCAGATTGCGAAAGATATTGCGAAGGCGAATACGTTTTTTGCGAGGTTGAGAAGGGCGAGGACACGAGGGATGCGGATGACGGCGGAGTGAGGGAATTGAGGCAGTCAACAGTTTACAGTTGACAGTCCACAGTTTAAGAGGAAAACAAGGAGCCAGCGCCAGGAGCCAAGCATTGGGCACGTGGGACAGGCGGAGAATTATGGACCTTTCAACAAGCGGGTTTGTGGTTCATTTGGGAGACGGTTGGACCGAGCAACTGATGCTATCGGAAAACGCGCTTGCGATACCGGCTGACTTAGAACTTAAGACTGAGTACTGATTACTTTTTTTTCTTGTCGGCGGCAAGGCAGGTGTTGCAGATGCCGCCGACTTCGGTGCGGGAGACGGTGACTTGGATGTCGCAGTCCTGTGCGATCTGCTGTTTAAGCTGCTCGTAGAGGCGGGACTCGAATTCGCGGACCTTGCCGCAGCGGATGCAGGCGACATGGATGTGGTCGCGGGGGCCGTGGGTTTCGTAGTAGTGGCGATCGCCGCGGAGGTGCAGGAGATCGAGTTCGTCGATGAGACCTTCTTTCTTGAGGAGGTCGATGGTGCGGTAGACGGTGACGAGATGGACCTCGGGACTGATTTTCTGGGCGCGGTCGAGGATTTGATCGACATCGAGGTGCTGTTCGGCGGAATCCATGACTTGAAGGATGACGCGGCGCTGGCGTGTGAGACGAATGCCGCGCTGGTGGAGGGCTTGCTGGAGTTTACCGGTGGTCTCGGCAGGGTTGATGCGCTCGCCGTTGGATACGCGATGAGATGGAGTGGCGGAAGACATGGAGCGAAACCTTCCAGTGCACAAGGGCCGAAAATCGAAATACGAAAATCGAAATTCGGTTGACATCAGAGCCGGTTCTCTTCAGGGGCTAAAGCCCCGGCCTCCTAAAGAGAGAAACAAAACCAAGAGAACTCAAGACGCAGCCAAAAAAAACCCTAGGGTCGAAATTCGAAATACGAAAACCGAAATTCGGGTGACGCCAGAGCCGGTCTTCTTCAGGGGCTAAAGCCCAATCCATATAGGAGCTTTACGCCGGGGCCCTTCGAAGCTCAGGGTGAACTGAAGCCCCGGCCTCCTAAAGAGAGAAACAAAACCAAGAGAACCCAAGACCCAGCCAAAAAAACCCTAGGGTCGAAATTCGAAATACGAAAATCGAAATTCGAAATACGAAAATCGAAATTCGGTTGACATCAGAGCCGGTTCTCTTCAGGGGCTGAAGCCCCGGCCTCCTAAAGAGAGAAACAAAAGCAAGAGAACTCAAGACCCAGCCAAAAAAAACCTAGGGTCGAAATTCGAAATACGAAAACCGAAATTCGGGTGACGCCAGAGCCGGCCTTCTTCAGGGGCTAAAGCCCAATCCATATAGGAGCTTTACGCCGGGGCCCTTCAAAGCTCAGGGTGAACTGAAGCCCCGGCCTCCTAAAGAGAGAAACAAAAGCAAGAGAACCCAAGACCCACCCTAGAAAACCTAGGGTGGGGCACCCGCCGGCGCTACCGGAAAAAACCGGGTCAGGAGTGGAGCGGCAGCATCCTGAGTACGTCATTGTACATAACGTAGGCAATGAGGACCAAGAGAAAGACCAGGCCAGCTTGGATGAAGCGCTCCTTGAAGGCCAGGCTGAAATCGCGGCGGCGGATGCCTTCGAGAGAAAGAAGAAAGATGTTGCCGCCGTCGAGAATGGGAATGGGCAAAAGATTGAGGATGCCGAGATTGACGCTGATGAGGGCCATGAAGGAGATGATGGCGAAAGCGCCCTGCGAGACGGCTTCACCGGCAGAGCGGGAGATGCCGACAACGCTTTGGAGTTGCCTCAGGGAAACGCGACCGTTGAGAAGCTTGCCGACGACATCAACGGTCTGAGTAACCAGAGAGGCGGTCTGCACGCCAGCGGCTTTGAAGGCTTCGATGGGGCCGACGCGTTCGTAGGAGAGAGAGAACTGGCGCTGGATGCCGATCTGGTAGTACTTTTCGGCACCGCCGGTGACGCCTTGTTTGGGAGTGACAAAGAGAGTGAGCTGCTGGCCCTTGCGATCGACATCGAGCTGAAGGGTTTTGCCGCCGGAGTTGCGAACGAGATCGACGAACTGGTCCCAATATTGGATTCCCTGCCCGTCAACGGCGCGGACAACGTCGCCCCCGCGGAGGCCGGCGCGATCGGCAGGCGTGCCGAGCGCCACTTCGCCAATGGCGGCGGGAATGGGAGCGTAGCCGAAGGTGCGGGCAAAGGGATCGCCGTTGGCGGGCAGCTCGATTGCGCGCGTGACGCCATTGTTGGAAAGTTCGAGTTTCAGGGAGCTACCCGGAGCGGCCTGCATGGCGATGGTCTGGGCTTGCTCCCAAGTGGGGTTCTTGGCGCCGTTGATGGAAAGAATCCTATCGCCGACCCGCAGGCCGGCAGGGTTGCTCTGCTGAGAAGGGGCAAGACCCGCGACGACGACCGGCTTCGAGAGGAAACTGTCAGAAGGCAGACCGACGGCGAGATAATACGCTCCGAGAAGGAGCAAGGGAAAGATGAGATTGACGGCGGGCCCGGCAAAGGAGATGAGGGCGCGCTGCCAACGCTTTTTGGAGAGGAGTTCGTCGGGGGCGCCGGTGGGTTTCTGGTCGCCGGAGTCGATATCGGTGATGTCCTGGCCGGCCAGGCGGATGTAGCCACCGAGAGGGATGGCGCTAACACGCCAGTCGGTGGCGCCGCGTTTGACGCCAAAGAGACGCGGGCCGAAGCCGATGGAGAAGACGTCAACACGGACGCCGAACAGACGGGCGACAATGTAGTGTCCCCATTCATGGACGAGGACGACGACGCCGAGGACCAGAATGATGCCGATAAGAGTGTTCATGCGACCGAGCGACTCCAGAGAATTATTGTAGCAAAAAGCCGGGACAGCCAAGAGCGTTGGCAAATGCCGCTGTGCCCGGTGCGGCAAGTTACGGGACAAGGGATGTCAGATATTAAGATGCTTGCTATCAGATATCGGATATCAGAAACGCAGAATAACCTAAACGGAAATTCGAAACACGAAAATCGAAATTCGGGTGATCCAAGCACCGGCCTGAAGGCCGGCCACCACAAGAGCAAGAGAGAAGACGAAATTCGAAAATAGAAAATCGGGAAGCCCAAGAGCCGGCAAGATGCCGGCGCTACAAAGCCTGAAAGGCGGCGAGCGGCCGCTACAAAACCCAACAGAAAAGGCGAAATTCGAAAGACGAAAATCGAAATTCGCGTAGCGCAAGAAGCGGCCTGAAGGTCGGCCACTACGAGGGCAAAAGGAAACGACAAAACGCAGAAGCCGGCAAGATGCCGGCGCTACAAAGCCTGTAAAGCGGCGAGCGGCCGCTACAAAACCCCACAGAAAAGGCGAAATTCGAAAAACGAAAATCGAAATTTGGGTAGCCCAAGAACAGGCCTGAAGGCCGGCCACTACGAAGGCAACAGGAAACGACAAAACGCGAGAGCCGGCAAGATGCCGGCGCTACAAAGCCTGAAAAGCGGCGAGCGGCCGCTGCAAAACCCAAGAGAAAGGCAGAAATTCGAAATTGGAAAATAGAAATTGGAAAATCCGGAAACCCAAGAGCCCACTCTCAAAAACCGAGAGTGGGGCACCCGCCTCGCCCAGGGTCACTGCTGGTCGATGTAAAGATCGGCCACTACACGGGAACGGATTTGGCCGCGAGGCGGCCGACTTCCTCGCTGGCTTGGAGACGGGCTTCAGCGTCGGCCGAGAGAACGTCGTCCATGGACGAAAACTGGGTGCGCGGGGTGCGGCTGAGGACAGACTCGATAGCCTCGGGAATGCCGAGGAACGGCAAGCGGTGGTCCAGGAAAGCGGCCACGGCAACTTCATCGGCGGCGTTCAAAGCGCAGGGCAATGCCCCGCCCTGTTTCAACGCCTCGCGCGCGAGACGCAAACAGGGAAAGCGCCGCGTGGAGGCTTTCTCGAAGTCCAGGCGGCGGAGCTTGGTCCAGTCCAGAGCCACCTGGTGAGAAGCGACACGGGCGGGATAGGTGAGGGCGTACTGGATGGGCATGCGCATGTCAGGAGGAGCGAGTTGCGCGAGGACGGCGCCATCAACGAATTCAACGAAGGAATGGATGGTGGACTGGGGATGAATGACGACGTCGATCTGATCGGGACGCACGTCGAACAGCCAGCGGGCTTCGATGATCTCGAAGCCCTTGTTCATCATGGTGGCGGAATCGATGGTGATGCGGTTGCCCATGCGCCAGTTGGGATGATGGAGGGCCTGCTCGACGGTGACGTGGGCGAGATCCTTGAGCGGCGTGCGGCGGAAGGGGCCGCCGGAAGCGGTGAGGACGATGCGACGGACTTCGGGGTAGAGAGCAGTGGCGAGTGGCGAGTGGCGAGTGGCACCCGAAGATCCAAGAGAGATTCCTCGCTGCGCAGACTCCGCTCGGAATGACGGGTTTTCTAAATTTCCGGAATTTGAGGAGCGACGGCAGGCGCGGAGACACTGGTGGACGGCGTTGTGTTCGCTGTCGACCGGGAGCAGTTCCTTGCCCGCTCTTTGCGCCGCAGCCATCACCAGTTCCCCGGCAGCGACGAGGACTTCCTTGTTGGAAAGAGCCACGGTGCGGCCAAGCTTGACGGCTTCGTAAGTGGCTTCGAGGCCGACAACGCCGACAGCGGCGGAGAGGACAATGTCCGCGGCCGGGTGGGTGCCTACAGCGAGCATGCCTTCGCGGCCGTGATGGATCGAGGGAAACGGAGAAAGAGTTACTTCGCGGAGACGACGGGCAAGTTCGTCGGCGAGTTGCGGCGTGGCGACAGAGACGACTTCGGGACGGTGGCGGAGGACTTGGGGGATGAGCTCGTCGAGGTTGTGTCCGGCGGCGAGGGCGACGATTTTGAATTGATCGGGGAGCGAATCGACGACCGAGAGAGTTTGACGGCCGATGGAGCCGGTGGAACCGAGGATGGAGAGGGTTTTCATTTGTGAGTGTTTGGCGTTTTGTTCTTGGTTGCCGTTCCTCGATTAGTAGTTTAACGCAGGGGATATCAGATATCAGTAATCAGATATCAGGAAGAGGCGATCAGCGACCCGCGATCAGCGATCAGGAGGCAAGAGGAGGCACACGGGAAGACTGGCGACAAAACGCCGTGGTTGAGATCCTTCGCGCGAGAAACGCGCTGAGTTCAAGCGAATTGGGTAGGGCACACGGGGTGCCACGATCCCTCCGCTGCGTGACCCGGCGCGCCAAAGCGCGGCGCGCAAGAAAAGGCCGGGCCACTTCGGTCGGGATGACTAGGTAGTGGCGAATTAGAAGGTGCGGGGATTCACGAGGACGAGGTAGTACCAGATGACGGGGATGCAGAGGATGAGTGCATCGATGCGGTCGAGGACGCCGCCGTGGCCGGGGAGAAGGCCGCCGGAATCCTTCACGCCGGCGGAACGTTTATAGGCGGATTCGAGGAGGTCGCCCATTTGACCGGCGATGTTGCCGAGAGCGGCCATGAGGAGAAGGTGGTGCAGAGGAATGGTGAGCCAGTAGCGGAAGACGTAGGCGGCGGCGAGGGAGCCGAACATGCCGCCGATGGAGCCTTCCCAGGTTTTGTGAGGACTTATGCGAGGAGCAAGAGGGTGTTTGCCGATGGCGCGGCCGACGAAGTAGGCGGTGGTGTCGGCAGCCCAAGTGATGACGAGGGCGAAGAGGAGGAGGCGGGGGCCGTCCTTGTAGTAACCATGAAGGGGAATGGCGAAGGACAACGGAAACGCGACGAGCAAAAACGCGCTTGAACTGATACCTGCGGATGGCAGGGTTTCGACCGGGGCACGCCGCGACGTAAGTGTGAGGACAGTCAATCCGAGAACGAAGAGGAAAAAGATAGCCAAGGCCGATGAATGCAAACCGACCACGAGAACGAAATTAGGCCAGGCGCTCAACGGCCTATTAAAAAGATCCCTTGTAGCTATAGGCAGCAGTCGCGCAACAACGAGCACAACCGCACAGAACGAGGTCCAGAGGCGGTAGCCGCGATGGCCGATGGCGTCGCCAAGGGCGAAATATTCCCAGAGGGCGAGGACGGTGACAAGGGCGGTGGCGAGGGCGACGACGGCGGTAGGGGTGAAGAGGACGAGGGCGACGACGACCGGGATGAGAACGAGCGCGGTGAGGACGCGAGTAAGGGTCATCGAATCGAGAAGTCCTTTTGGATTTGAACGGAGACGATTGTATCGGAGAGAAGAATACCAGTTTAAGAGTGGAAGAGTAAAAGAGTGAAAGAGTCAAAGCGAAGAGAAGAACTTTGTGGCGTTGGATCGTCGGAGCCCACCCTTCGCAAAAGGCGCGAAGGATTGAGGACGCGAGTAAGGGTCATCGAATCGAGAGGTCCTTTTGGATTTGAACGGAGACGAATGTATCGGAGAAAAGAATAACAGTTTAAGAGTGCAAGAGTAAAAGAGTGAAAGAGTCAAAGCGAAGAAAAGAACTTTTTGGCGTTGGATCGTCAGAGCCCAAACAAGTGGATTGCGATGACGGGACGGATAGAGATTATAGCGAAGAAGGATAGCAGATATCAGTAATCAGATATCAGGGAGCAGGAACCGACGATCGGGAGGCGGAAAACGGAGAGAGGAGCGGATGGATGCAAGCCACGATCCCTCCACTGCGGGACAGCAAACAACGCTGTCCCTCCAGTCGGGATGACAAACCGGGGAATTGCGGCGACCGGCGATCGGGAGGCAAGAGGAGGTGACGCGGGGAAAGAAGAAGATAACGCAGAGGGTCGGGGAGAAGAAATAGAAGAAAAAGAGGAGGGAGATCGTGGCGCTAGGTTGTAAGAGCCCACCCTTCGCAAAAGGCGCGAAGGATGGGGCACCCTAAAGTTCATGTGTGAAGTGGCGTAACAACAGGCCATGAGAGAGCAAACGAGAACAAAAGCGGCAAGACGCGGAGGCTGAGATTGTTCGGCTATCCGACGAGGATAGCCTTAACAGTTTAAGAGCGGAAGAGTAAAAGAGTGAAAGAGTGAAAGAGTGAAAGAGTGAAAGCAAAGACAAGAACGTTGTGGCGTTGGATCGTCGGAGCCCACCCTTATAAACCAAGGGTGGGGCACCCTCAAGTTTCTTTGAACGGCGGAGTAACAACGAAAACCCAAGAGCACAGGCAAGAGTGCCTGTGCCACGCGGAAAGAGTCGGGCCACCTCATAGACCTAGCGGGCGGCGGAGGCGGGTGGGGCGGCGATGGCGCCGTAGCGGCGTTCGCGTTTTTGGAAATCGAGGAGGGCTTCGAGGAGGCGGGCACGATTGAAATCGGGCCAGAGGGTTTCAGTAACAAAGATTTCGGCGTAGGCAATTTGCCATAGGAGGAAATTGCTGACGCGCATTTCGCCGCTGGTGCGGATGAGGAGATCGGGATCGGGCAGGTCGGCGGTGTAGAGGTGCTGGGCGAGCTGCTCTTCGGTGACGGGCGAAGAGCCGTGACCATGGCCATTCGTTTGCGTTTGCGCGGCACGGGCGGCGAGGATGGCGTTCATGGCGTCGACAATCTCGGCGCGGCCCCCATAGTTGAGCGCGATGGAGAGGACCATCCCGGTATTTTTGGCGGTGGCTTCGGCGGCTTCGCGAGTGTCCTTCTGGACGGCGTCGGGGAGCTCGTCGATGCGGCCGAGGAAACGCAGGCGGATATTGTTTTTCTGGAGGAGGGGCATCTCCTTACGGATGTATTCGCGGAGGAGCTGCATGAGGAATTCGATTTCCGTTTTGGGACGGCGCCAATTTTCGACGGAAAAGGCGTAAAGGGTGAGCGCTTCGATATGCAGGCGCGCGCACGTTTCGATGGTGGTGCGAGCGGACTGCGTGCCTGAGCGGTGGCCAGCGACGCGGGGGAGATGACGCTTCTGGGCCCAGCGGCCATTGCCGTCCATGATGACGGCGATGTGACGAGGAAGGCGGGAAAAATCGAGATATTCGAGGAGGCGCGCTTCTTCGGCGGTGACAGGGCCGAGGGTTTCCTGGGAGACGATATGGTGTAGGGAGTGCGGCACGGCGATTTTGAACGAATCCTCTTTATGGCGCAAAGTTAACACAGGTAGGCGAGAGGCGCAATTGCGAAGGTAGGGGAGGTGATGGTGTAGTGAACATGGGGAGGACAGAGGGGGAGGGGAGGAAGGTTCAAGAATGAAAGAGTGAAAGAGTGTGAGAGTAAAAGAGTGAAAGAGTAAAAGAGTTAAAGAGCTTCGCCGCACAGGGCGCAGAGGACGCAGAGAAAACCGGAGCCGGCCGGAAGCCGGCGCTACATGAGCATTCCAGGAGGTGAGGGGAGGAAAGTTCAAGAGTGAAAGAGTTAAAGAGTTAAAGAGTCAAAGAGTGGAAGAGTTTGGGGTTGACATTTAACAAGCCACAATCGAGAAGCAAGAGTCCGGAGGGAAGGAAGTTGGAGGCATTCGGTCGTAAGAGCCAAAAACGCCAAGAGTACCCAAGAGGCCGGCTGGAAGCCGGCGCTACATGAGTATTCCAGGGAGCTGAGGCGAACGGAGAAATCGCGGCGCGGCTAGACCCTGAATGAGGGTTTCAAGATCAAAGGACCATGCGGACACGGGGCGCAGCAGTACTGCGCCCCTACGCAGAATGGCGAAGCGCTGCGGGTGTTAGGTGGCGGGAGGGTGGAGGTATTGGGAGATGGCCTGGAAGACGAGGACGAACGTGAGAATAATCATGGCGACAGCGGTAACCCAAGCGACGACGTTGAAGATGAAGGTGTTGGTGTGCTCGCCCATGAGATCCTTGCGGTTGATGAGAAGCAGGATGAAGATGACGACGATGGGTAGCCAGACGCCATTGCCGACTTGCGAGAAGATGAAAATTTTCCAGAGGGGCGCGTTGGGAAGGAGGACGATGCCGCCTCCGACGAGTATAAGGATGGTGTAGAGCCAGTAGAAGGCGGGAGCTTCCTTGAACTTATGGTCGAGACCGGCTTCGAAGCCGAGGCCTTCGCAGATAACGTGGGCGGTGGAGAGCGGAAGGATGGTGGCGGCGAAGAGCGAGGCGTTGAGAAGGCCGAAGGCGAAAGTGATGCCGGCCCATTTGCCAGCCAAGGGGATGAGGGCTTTGGCGGCTTCGGCGGCATCGGTGATGTTGGTCATGCCGCTGCGGTTCAGCGTGGAGGCGGTGCAGATGATGATGAAGAAAACGATGACCATGCAACTGATGCTGCCGAAGAGGACGTCGTATTTAGCCTGACGGTAGTGGCGCGGACCAACCTTTTTCTCAACGACGCTGGCCTGGAGATAGAAGAACTGCCAGGGAGCGATGGTGGTGCCAACCAGAGCGGTGAGGGTGATGAGGTAGCCGGTGTCGAAATGGATGCTGGGGATGAGGGTCATGCGCGTAGCAAGGACCCAATCGGGATGAGAAAACAGCGCGGAGAAGAGATAGCTGAGATAGAAGGTGCAGAGAAAGAGAAAGACGACTTCCACGAAGCGGTAAGTTCCCTTCAGGACCAGTATCCACACGACAATGGCGGCGATGGGGACGGAGACGTATTTGCTGACGCCGAAGATCTGCATGGCGGCGGCAACGCCGGCGAATTCGGCGACGACGTTGCCGAGGTCCACAAGGAAACCGGTGACCATGACGAAGAAGGTGGGGCGGAAGCCGAATTCTTCGCGGATGAGGTCTGAGAGGCCCTTGCCGGTGATGACGCCCATGCGGGCGCACATTTCCTCGGTGACGTAAAGAGCGATGGTCATGGGGATGAGCGACCAGAGGAGCGTGTAGCCGTAGGCGGAGCCGGCTTGCGTGTAAGTGGCGATTCCGCCGGCGTCGTTATCGACGTTGGAGGTGATGATGCCGGGACCGATGACGGCAAGGAAAAGCACGACGCGGTGGCGCCAGTGTTTGCCGCGGGAGAAGAAACGGGAGACAGCGGCGCGGAAACCGTCGATGGTGGCGTTGATGGAGGAGAGGTTCATGGGAGGAGGGGATGAGAGGAAGTGGCGAGTGACGAGTGGCGAGCGGCGAGAAAGAGCGGAAAAGACTTTAACACAGAGGGCACGGAGGTGAGAACACAAAGGACGCAGAGAAGACAAGACCAAGAATGGAGCGCGGCGGAAATAAAGGGAACGATTGGAGTAAGGCGGAAGGCCGAGAGGGATTCCTCACACCGCAGACTTCGATTGGAATGACGGAAAGCGAGGGAGTCGGCGCAGGGTTTGGAACCTCGCGCTGCGATACAACGGCGCCGACCTGAAGACCCACCACTACTACCATCAAGTTCAAAGGGTCGTGCGGACATGAAGCGCAGCCCTTCGCAGTTCAGGGTAAACAGTGCTGCGCCCCTACGCGGAAAGGCGGAGGGAGTGGGACGCAAAGAAAGAGGCAAACCCAAGAGCCGGTGTAAAGACCGGCCAGTCGAAGTGCGATACCCAAGGGCGCGGAGGCGGAGGGTCATGCGTTCACCAGGCGGGAGACGACGTCGTCGACGGTGACGACGCCGATGGGGCGGCGATCGTTGTCGAGGACAGTGAGCATGCGGAGGTTGTACTTGTCGAAGAGCTCGAAGACGTCTTTTTCGCCAGCGTCGGCGGTGACGCTGACGAGAGGATCGGTCTTGAGATTAGCCATGTGATAGTCGGGAGTGGCGAGGAGGATGCGGGCCACGGGAACGGTGCCTGCAAAGTAGCCGAGCTCGTCGAGGAGCACGATGGTATCGAGCTGTTCGAGATTAAAATCCTGATTGCGGAGCCACTGGAGGACTTCGTCGCGGGTGGCGGCTTCACTGACGAAGGCGTATTCGGTGTTCATCATGCCGCCGGCCGTGGAGGGATCGAAAGCGAGGAGTTCGCGGACGTCCGCGGCCTCCTGATGGGGCATTTCCTCGAGGAGTTCGTCGGAGGTCTTTTTGGGGAGGTCGGCGAGAAGATCGGCGGCAGCGTCGGGGGCCATTTCCTCGATGATGTCGGCGGCCTTTTCAGGATCGAGTTTTTCGACGATCTGGGTGGTGAGACGTTGATCGAGTTCGGCGAGAACGGCGGCGGCGGTTTCTTCGTCGAGGGAAGCAATGATGCCCTGGCGCTCGGCGGCGGAAAGTTCTTCCATCATCTCGGCGAGGTCGGCAGGGTGCAGATTCTCGAGCTTTTCATGGGTAATGCGTAGCTTCACGCGGCGAAGAGGATCGGGCTCGATGAGATTGACAAATTCCCAGCGAATGGAGCGCTGAGGGAGTTTGCTCTGGAGCTTGTGGACGAAGCGAGTGGGCGTGATGCCCTGCAGAAGACGGCGGACGGCACCAGGAAGGCCGACATCGACCTGGGCAATGCGCAGTTCGACGTGGCCGTTGTTGCGGAGTTCGGCGAGATCGACGTCGTTGACACGGACGACCTTGCGGCCGGAGGTGTCGATGATCTGCTGGTCGAGAAGATCTTTGCGCACCGCGAGCCAGGCTTCGTTGGGATGGTAGGCGTCGAGGGCGCGCTCGTTGACGTTGAGATCGATGCGGCCGGGAGCAACTTTGGCGACCTGATTGTAGCTGGCGACGAGGGGCTGATAGCGGCCGCGGGAAATCAAGAAATGAGAGACGCGGTTGGGCTGCTCGGCGGGCTCGATGAAGAATTCGCGGACACGGCCGACGTAGTTGGACTCGGCATCGTAAGCGGCAGCGCCCATGAGTTCGGTGGCGTAGAGCATCTGGAGGCTCCTTTCTGACGGCGGTGGCCGACGGATTCAGAACGAAAAGCGAAAACCGAAAAGCGAAAATCGAAATTCGGAAAACCCAAGAGCCCAGGTGCGAAACCGGCACCTGGGGCGCCCGAAAAGAAAGACAAACCTAAGAGCCGGCAAGATGCCGGCGCTACAAAGCTCGGCGCGGGCCACAGACTCTGGGGCACTCGAAGAGAAAAAGAAACCCACGACCCACCTTCACACAACCGAGAGTGGCGCGCCCAGGAAACCAAAAGAGCCCAAGAACCGGCCTGAAGGCCCGGCCACTACAAAATCCAAACCAATACAAACCTAAGAGCCGGCAAGATGCCGGCGCTACCAAGCTCGGCGCGGGCCACCGAGTGGGGTGGGCAGCGCCGTAAAAGCAGCGGCGAGCCGTCGCGCGCCAAAAAAAACCCGCGGACGGGATGGACCGGCGCGGGTAAGCAATTGCGAGAAAGGCGTACCGTTAGCCGGGAATGAGTCCTCCCCAGGGCGTCGATCGGGAACGGCGCTGCTGCAGGCCGGACCAGAGGAACAGCCGGAGGACGAGGGCGGAAACCGGAAGATTCACCGGCCCAGCGTTCGAGCGGCGGTCCCTCAGCATGAAGCAGCTAGGGTGCGATTCGAGTTCGCTAGACGCGCTCATCAGAGAAAATTCACTCCGAAGTTAGGAATAAACCGCGTTGCGAGGAGTTGTCAAGAAAAGAATGCAGGTTTTGGAAGAAATTGGGAGAAAAAGTGAGAGGGAGTCCGAGAAAGGCGACGAGATGTGATGATCGAGGGGGTTATCAGATATCAGTAATCAGATATCAGGAGGCAAGGGGGGTGGCGTTGCAAAGGAGGGTGAGTCATTTGGATCTGGGGAAGAGCATGTGGGAGGGCTGGAGGCCCTGACGCTTGCAGTCTTCGAGGTAGAGGACGAGGTAGTTTTTGAGGACGTAGTCGCGAGGGGAAAAGCCAAGTTCACGGGCAGCCTGGTCAATGGCGTTGCCGGGGCCTTCCAGTTCAACGAAAGTGCCAATGGGGGTCTCGTCGAAGTCGATGAGGAGATCTTTGGCCCACTTGAGGCGGGCGGAGAGACGGAAGGGGGTGCGGAACTTTTCGTAGCGGAACCAGCCGCGCAGGCCAAGGCCCTCAAAGATTTTCTGGAGGGTGGAAGCCTCGGTGATGACCATTTCAATCTCTTCGCGGACCTTGTGGCGGCCGTCGGGAGGAGCGGCGGCGGAACCGGTGGCGAGCTCTTTGGGAGGGCTCTTGAAGGTGAGGAGAACGCGGGGGGAGGCTCTTTTGGAGGAGAGGTTCTTCCCTTTTGTCTTTGTGGCAGGGGGGCGTGTGACGCCAATCGGGAGATTGGCGTTCCCGGCGGGGGTTTCCGTGCGGATGCGGAGGAGTTGGCCGTGCTTGGCGAGACCACCGTCGGGAGTGTCAAAGATGAGGTTGTGCTCGTGGACGCGAGGGGCGACCGGCCTGGCGCCGAGTTTTTTGAGGAGACGGAGGAAGGATTGGGGGTTGTCGATGGGAAGTTTGATTTCGGTTTCGCGCGGCATGGATTGATTGTACGGGAAGAGGGGGGGAGCAGCTAGTGACCGGCGACAGTAGCCAAGAACATGAATTGATAAGCAAGACGTGGGGGCGCGTTGAAAGAGAAGATTTGACCACAGAGGCAACAGAGGAGCCGCAGAGGACGCAGAGAAGAGAACCCCAAGAGGACAGCGAGAAAAGGCTGTGCCACGAAAGAAGAAGAGGGACCCAAGAGCCGGCATGATGCCGGCGCTACAAAGGCGAGCGAGGCTCAGGAGCGAGGAAAAGATAGTTACGGCGTTTGATCGTAAGAGCCCACCCTAACAAGACTAGGGTGGGGCACCCTCAAGGTCTTTTGTGGCGAGACATGGGAACGGGAACCCAAGAGGCCGGCTGGAGGCGGGCGCTACAAAAGACGGCGGAGTTCGGATACGATAGCGGGCGGTGGGCTTTGCCCGGGTGCAGGGCGAGCGAAGCCCGTCCGCAAAGACAAAGCGGAACGCAAACGACGCTCTTCCGACATTCAAAAACATATGCGAGACGATTGGCAAATCGAGAGGGTGGCGTCTTTCCCGAAGAGCGCGGGAAAGGAGTTTCCCGCAGAGCCGGGAGAAGGATCCCGGGAGCTAGGGAGAGCCGCGGCAGCCGGGAGCGCGGGGGGAATTCGGGCGCAGGCACCCCTGGCGACACGGGAACCGGTGGAGCACGTGATTCACGGGGACCGGCGGGTGGATTACTACGCGTGGATGCGGGATAGGAAAGACCCGCGGGTGAGCGAGTACCTGGAGGCGGAAAACGCGTACGCAGACGCGGAGATGAAGACGACGGAAGGGTTTCAGGAGAAGTTGTACCAGGAAATGTTGGGAAGGATATTGCAGACGGATTTGAGCGTGCCGTACCGGTTGCGGGGGTATTTGTATTACACGCGCACGCAAGAGGGGAAGCAGTATGCGATTTATTGCCGGAGGAAAGATAGTTCAGAGGTTGAGTTAGGAGAAAACCGAACTGACGAGCACGAGGCGACCGGGAAACAAGAGGAAGAAGCGACCAGTGACCAGCGACCAGCGACCGGGAGCCAAGAGGAAAGTTCACAGTTATCAGTTATCAGTTCACAGTTTCGGAGAAGAGAAACCCAAGAGGCGCAGGCAGGACCAGAGGATCGTGCGGACCTGGGGCGCAGTCCTTCGCAGCTCAGGGTAAACGGTGCTGCGCCCCTACAGGGAGAAGAGCGGGAAGAGGTGCTGTTGGATTTGAACGAACTGGCGGCGGGACATGCGTACATGGGGCTGGGGTTGTTTGAGGTGAGCGACGACAATCAGTGGCTGGCGTACGCGACGGATACAACGGGCTACCGGCAGTACGTGCTGGAAGTGAAGGATTTGCGGAATGGGGGGCTGCTTCCGTTCCGCGCGGAGCGAGTGACGAGCGCGGCGTGGGCGATGGATAACCGGACACTGTTTTACGTGACAGAAGACGAAGTGACGAAGAGATCGAACCAGTTGTGGAGACATGAATTCAGTTCACAGTTATCAGTTATCAGTTCACAGTTTCGGAGAAGAGAAACCCAAGAGGCAGAGCCAGGATCGGAGGAGCGTGCGGACATGGCGTGTAGCCCTTCGCAGCTCAGGGTAAACAGTGCTGCGCCCCTACAAGAAATCAGTTCACAGTTATCAGTTATCAGTTCACAGTCTCGGAGAAGAGAAACCCAAGAGGCGCAGCCAGGATCAGAGGATCGTACGGACTTGGGGCGCAGCCCTTCGCAGTTCTGGGTAAACGGTGCTGCGCCCCTACGAGGCGGGGCAGACGAGCTGTTGTACGAGGAGAAGGACGAGCGGTTTCGGATTGATGTGGAGAGGAGCCGGAGCGGGGCGTATCTGTTTTTGGTCAGCAATAGCCATACGACGAGCGAGGTGCGATATTTGCGCGCGGATTCGCCGTTCAGCGGATTGCAGTTGGTGGCGGAGCGGGAAGACGATCACGAATATTACCTGGACCACCATCCGGGGAGCGCGAGCGATGAGGCGGGCGGAATTTTCTTCATCCGGACGAACAGCGGAGGAAGAACGTACCGGCTGGTGACGGCGCCGACCGAGGACCCGGTGAAATCGCGCTGGCACGAAGTGATTGCGAACCGGCCGGGAGTGATGCTGGCGGGGCTGAGCGCGTTTCGGACGCACCTGGTGCTGACGGAGCGGGAAGACGGATTGCCGCATCTGCGAATTGTTGATTTGATGCGCCAAGCGCCGACGGCGCTGGCAGCTTCGCGGAGGATAGAATTTGCGGAGCCGGCGTACAACGCGGCGCTGGGGGCGAATCCGGAATTTGAAAGCGAGCAGGTGCGGTTTCAGTACGAGTCGCTGGTGACGCCGAGGTCGGTGTACGACTATGACGTGCGAACCGGGGAACGCATATTGAGGAAGCGGCAGCCGGTGCTGGGAGATTTTGATACGGCGAACTACGTGAGCGAACGGCTGCACGCCAAGGCGAAAGACGGCACGCTGATCCCGGTGTCCGTGGTGCGGCGGAAAGATACGCTGAGGGACGGGAATGCGCCGCTGCTGCTGTACGGATATGGAAGTTACGGATTGTCGCTGCCGGTGACGTTCAGCTCGAACCGGTTGAGCTTGCTGGACCGGGGCATGGTGTACGCGATTGCGCATATCCGCGGAGGCGGAGAGTTGGGGAAACCGTGGCACGACGCGGGCCGCTTGCACCACAAGATGAATACGTTCACGGATTTTATTGCGTGCGCGGATTATTTGGTTGCGAAGAGGTATACGTCGCCGGAACGGCTGGTGATCGAAGGAGGAAGCGCGGGGGGATTGTTGATGGGGGCGGTGACGAATCTGCGGCCGGAGCTGTTTCATGTGGTGGTGAGCCACGTGCCGTTCGTGGACGTGCTAAACACGATGCTGGACCCGTCGCTGCCGTTGACGGTGGGCGAGTACGAGGAATGGGGGAATCCGCAGGTCGAAGAAGATTATTTTTATATGAAGCAGTATTGCCCGTACACGAACGTGGAGAGGAAGGCGTATCCCCGGATGCTGGTGGAGACGGCGTGGAACGACAGCCAGGTGATGTACTGGGAAGCGGCGAAGTACGTAGCAAAATTGCGGGCGATGAAGACGGATGGGAACGTGCTGCTGCTGAAGACGAATATGGGCGCGGGGCATGGAGGGGCGAGCGGACGATACGATTTTTTGAGGGAGATTGCATTTGATTATGCGTTCATGTTGAGAGAGTTGGGGATTGGGGAGTAAAGAGAAGAGTTCACACAGAGGGCACAGAGAGAAGAACACAGAGGACAGGGAGAAAGCGAGGAAGGCGGCCGTTCCAGGAACAGGGTAGACAGAAAACCGCCGCTACAGAGAGCTGGATGAGCGAAGCGACGACACCATTGATGCAGCAGTACAACGCGGTGAAGGGGCGGTATCCGCAGGCGCTGCTACTGTTCCGGCTGGGAGATTTTTACGAGCTGTTCTACGAAGACGCGATGATCGCGTCGCGCGAACTGCGGATCACGCTGACTTCGCGGAACCGGGAGAAGGGACAGCCGATTCCGATGTGCGGCGTGCCGTACCACGCGGCGGAGGGGTACATCGCGCGGCTGCTCCGCGCGGGATACAAGGTAGCCATCTGCGAACAGATGGAGCAGCCGGGTCCAGGGAAAAAACTGGTGCGGCGGGAAGTCTCGCGCGTGATCACGCCGGGGACGGCCACGGACGTGGCGGTGCTGGACGCGCGGGAGAACAATTTTCTGGCGGCAGTGGCGCAGAATTCGGCGAAGTCGACGATCGGGCTGGCGCTGGTGGATCTTTCGACGGGAGAGTTTTTGGCGACAGAATTTCACGGGCCGCGGGCCGAGGAGGAACTGCGGGACGAACTACAATTGATGCGGCCGCGCGAAACGCTGCTTCCCCGCCCGCAGCAATTGTTTGAAACCGCAAAGAACACGTTGCTGGATGGAACGGGAGGCGTCGAGACGCGGCTGGAGGATTGGATTTTCCAGTGCGATTACACGGAACGGATTTTGCGGGAACAGTTTGGCGTCGTGGAGTTGACGGGATTTGGGCTGGACACACACACGCAGGCGATGTGCGCAGCGGGGGCGTTGGTCCATTACTTGAGAGAAAACGCGGCGCACGGGGACGATGCGCCAAGCGTGGAGGCGCTGCAGCACCTGGACCGGATCCGCTACTACGAGCAGCAGGATGCGCTGGTGCTGGACCCGGTGACGGTGCGGAACCTGGAACTGCTAGCACCGATATTCACGGAAGAGACGAAAAGCAGCGGGCCGACGACGTTGATTGCAGCGCTGGATGCGACGGTGACGGGCATGGGCGCGCGGCTGCTACGCGCGTGGATCTTGCGGCCGTTGATTGACCAGGATGCGGTGGAAGCGCGACTGGACGCGGTGGCGCATCTGCTGAAACAGACGGTGGTGCGCGGGGAAATTCGGAAAGAACTCCGGGGGATCCAAGACCTGGAGCGGCTGACGAGCCGAATCACGCTGGGGCTGGCGATGCCGCGCGAGCTGGTGGCGCTGCGGAAATCGCTGGCGCAATTGCCGGTGATGAGAGAGTTCACAGTTGTCAGTTCACAGCCGACGGTTTCAGAAAAGAGAAGAATTAACGCAGAGAGCACAGAGGAAGAGCGCAGAGGACACAGAGAAGAGGGATCCCTCTCTCCGCTCGGGATGACGGGCCTGGGCGGACAAAAGGCCGGTGCAGAAGAGACGAAGAGAAGAGAGGACTCACCTTTTGCAGATAGCGTAAAGGATGGGGCGCCCTTCGAAGCTCAGGGTAGACCCTCAAGAGCAGCGGCCGGGAGCGAATTGCTGCGTGAATTGCACGACGACATTGACGAACTGGCGGACGTGCGCGAACTGCTGGAAAAAGCGATTGCCGAGGAGCCGCCGGCGGTTGCGAGCGATCCGGGAATTATTCGCGCGGGATACTCGGCGGAGCTGGACGAGCTGCGGACCCTGAGCCAGAACAGCAAACAGATCATAGCGTCGATGGAGGAAAGAGAACGGAAGCGGACGGGCATCGGTTCACTGAAGATTCGCTTCAACCAGGTATTCGGGTATTACATCGAGATTTCGAAGCCGAATTTGCATTTGGCGCCACCGGATTACGAGCGGAAACAGACGCTGGTGAATGCGGAGCGGTTTACTTCGCCGGAGCTGAAGGAGTACGAGAGGAAGATCCTGGCCGCGGACGAACGGATTTTGGAGATCGAGCGGCAATTGTATGTGGATATCCGTTCGAGCATCGCGGCGAAGGCTTCGCGGCTGCGAAGGACGGCGGCAGCGATTGCCAAGCTGGACGTGCTGGCGTCGTTTGCGAAACTGGCGGCAGACCGGAATTATGTACGGCCGGAATTCAGGGGCACGGGCGAGCTGCTGATTATCGGCGGGCGGCATGCGGTGATTGAAGAACTGCTGAAACAGAAGGGCGAGCGGTTTGTGCCGAACGATTTGTGCTTCGAGCCCGGGCGACAACAATTGCTGCTGATTACGGGGCCAAACATGGGCGGAAAATCGACCTACCTGCGGCAGACGGCGCTGATCGTGCTGATGGCACAGATGGGATCTTACGTGCCGGCTCGACAGGCGAAATTGCCAATCACCGACAGGATTTTTACGCGCATCGGCGCGAGCGATAACCTGGCGCGAGGACGGTCGACGTTTTTGGTGGAAATGAGCGAGGTGGCGGGGATCTTGAACCACGCGACGCCGGCGAGTTTGGTACTGCTGGACGAGGTAGGAAGAGGAACGGCCACGTTTGATGGATTGTCGATTGCGTGGGCGGTGGTGGAACACCTGCAGAACCACACGCGGGCGCGGACGCTGTTTGCGACGCATTATCACGAGTTGACTGAGCTGGAGGATTTGCTGCCGACGGTGAAGAACGTACACGTGAGCGTGAAAGAGACTCCGAACGAGATCATCTTCTTGCGGCGAGTGGAGCCGGGAAGCGCGGACAAAAGCTACGGGATTGAAGTGGCGCGGCTGGCGGGGTTGCCGCGGAGCGTGATTGAACGGGCGCGGGAAGTGTTGAAGAGACATGAACAGAGCGAGCATGAATTGAGCGAGGCGCTGTCGCCGGGGGCGAGCGCGACGGGGAATGGGAATCAGAATGTGTTGTTCACGGCGCTGGACCGGGCGGTGATTGACAGGTTGAAGGCGGCGGATTTGGATGAGCTGAAACCGATTGAGGCGCTAAATTTGCTGGCGGAACTGAAGAAGCAGGTGGGGGGAAGCTGAGAGACGACAGGCAACAGCAAAGAGAGTCGGGAGTTAGTAGTCGGGAGTCGGAAGGAAAAAGAGCAGAAACGCAGAGGGCACAGGGAAGAAGAAGGAGTTTGTGACGTTTGAGTGTAAGAGCCCACCCTAACAAACCTAGGGTGGGGCACCCTCAAGCACGTAGGCGAGTGTCGTAACAACGCAAACCCAAGAAGGCGGGGTAAACGCGCGGCTACAGGAGTATGCCAAGAGCATGGCTCGACCAGTGGAGGTGTGTTACAACGAGCGCATGGAGAAAAAAGGGATGTTAGTGCTGGGATTGATGAGCGGGACGTCGGCGGATGGGATTGATGTGGCGCTGGCGCGAGTGGAAGAAGAGGAGCTTGCAGTTGACAGTTCAGAGTTGATCGTTGCGGAAAAGAGAAGCCCAAGAAGCACGCTCAGAAGACAAGTGTGGGGCACCCGCCAGGCACGGAAAAACTTGCGGACATGGGGCGCAGCGGTGCTGCGCCCCTACACAGAAGGAGCGGATAGGCACCCCGCGTTGAAGTGTGAGTTGGTGGCGCACGCAACGATGCCGATGAATGCGGCGGTGCGAAAGGAAGTGTTGCGCGTGGCGGAACGTGGGGCATGCACGGCGGGGGAGATCAGCCAATTGAATTTTCGCGTGGGGGAAGAGTTTGCAGCGGCGGCGATTGCGGCTTGCCGGAAATTCCGCGTGGCGCTTTCACAGGTGCAATTGATTGGGAGTCACGGGCAAACGATTTTTCATCAGGGGAGCGGCGTTGCCTTTCTGGGCAAGAAGACGGCGTCGACGCTGCAGATTGGGGAGCCGAGCGTGATTGCGGCGCGGACGGGGATACCGACAGTGGGAGATTTCCGCGTGGCAGACATGGCGGCGGGAGGACAAGGGGCGCCGCTGGTGCCGTATGTGGATTGGTTGTTGTTGCGTGACGAACGAATAGGGAGAGTGGCGTTGAATTTGGGAGGGATTGGGAATGTGACGGTGATGCCGGCGAGTGAACAGCGACCAGCGACCAGCGACCAGCAATTAGGAACCAATAGAAGAGAAGAGCATTGGCGCCACGCGAACGGAAGAGCCCACCCTTTGCAAAAAACGCAAAGGGTGGGGCACCCTTCGAAGCTCAGGGTAAACCCTCAAGATCAAGTGATGGCGTTCGACACGGGGCCGGGGAACATGGTGATCGATGCGCTGGTGGCGCATTTTACGAAAGGGAAAGTACGATTTGACCGGGACGCGCGGATGGCGCGAAAGGGACGCTGCGTCAATTCCCTGCTGGAAGAGTTGCTGAAGGACCCATATTTGAAGCTGCGGCCGCCGAAGTCGACGGGTCGGGAGTATTTCGGAAAAGAGTTTGTGAAGAAACTGCTGGGGAAGGCGGAGAAGTACCGGGTGCGGGCGGAGGACATGGTGAGGACGGCGACGGTGTTCACGGCATTGAGCGTGGTGGATGCCCTGAATCGGTTCGTGCTGCCGCGGATGAAGATTGAGCAAGTGATTGTATCGGGAGGCGGAGCGCACAATCCTCTAATCATGGGGCAATTGGCGGCAGCGCTTGAGCCAATCGAGGTGTTTCCGTCTTCGCGATTGGGTGTGCCGGAGGATGCGAAGGAGGCGTACGCGTTTGCGTTGCTGGCGTATGAGACGTGGCACCGGAGAGCGGGCAATTTGCCGTCGGCGACAGGGGCGAGGAAAGCGGTGGTGCTGGGGAAGATCTGCTATTGAAGAGGAAGCAATGATGAAAGGAAGCAAAGAGGCAAGGATAACGCGGAGGCGCAGAGTAGAGAGGAAGAGAAGAAAGATTTAACACAGAGGGCACAGAGGAAAGAACACAGAGTACACAGATGAGAGAAGAAAGAAAAAACTTACCACAGAGGTAGCAGAGGGGCCGCAGAGCGCGCAGAGAAGAGGGGGGAGAAGAAAGATTTAACGCAGAGGGCACAGAGGAAAGAACACAGAGTACACAGATGAGAGAAGAAAGAGAAAAACTTATCACAGAGGGAGCAGAGGAGCCGCAGAGAGAGCGGAGGCGTAGGAGGCAAGGCGCGGGGACTGAGATCCTTCGTGCGCAGAAGGCGCGCACTCAGGATGACACGTTCGCGGTTGGGTTGAAGTGGTGAAATCTGCGACCAGCGACCGGTGATCAGCGACCGGGAAGCCAGAGGAGATGATTGGATCGAGTGGGGTTAACGCGGCATCCAAGCGAGCACCGTTAAAGGCGAAGGGTGCGACACGCACGAAACGAATGCAACGATCTATTCGCAAAATCAAATTTTGTGCGGACATTGGGCGCAGCCCTTCGCAGTTCAGGGTAAACAGTGCTGCGCCCCTACGCGGAAGAGCGGAGAGGATGGAGTGAGGTTAGGCGGGGACGGCGTCGTCGCCCTCGAGGGCTTCGCGGATGTCGTCGGCGGGGATGGCGCCCTCGCGGCCAATGCTCCAGAGTTGGCCGCGAAGTTCGACGATGGTGACGGGCAAGGGGTCGTTGCTCTCGCCGGCATCGAGGATGAGGGGGATGCGATCGCCGAGCTGGATGAAGACTTCGTCGCCAGTGGCGCAGGTGGGCGAACCGGACAGGTTGGCACTGGTGCCAATGAGAGGAACACCGAGTTCGGAGATGAGCGCGGAAACGATTTTGCTTTTGGGCCAGCGCAGAGCCACGCGGCCGGTATTGGCGGTGACCTTGAGAGGGAGGCGGTTGGAGGCGTCCACGACGATGGTCAGCGGGCCGGGCCAGCAGGCTTCGGCAAGACGGAAAAAATTGTCGGGGAGATCCCTGGCGAGCAACTGAGCATAAATGAGCGAATTGATGAGGATGGGAAGAGCGCTGGATTCCGAACGGCCCTTGACGCGGAAAATTTCCTCGACGGCGGCGAGATTGACGGGATCGGCAACGAGCGCGTAAAGCGTGTCGGTGGGAATAGCAATGACCGAGCCGCGATTCAACCAGCCCGCAGCATAGCGAATGATGCGTAGATCGGGGTTCGCAACGTCAACCTTCAAAACCTCAGCGGACAATCGAGGTACCTACCCTGTTCTGGAGCGACGGCAAGTGTCGCGGGCACTGTTCAGAGGAAATTAACATAAGCGGGGAAAGAGGCGCAATGAGGGAGGACATTGAAGGTGGCTGGCTGGGCATGAGGGATGTCAGATATGAGCAATTAAGGTATCAGGAGACAGTGACCAGCGACCAGGAAACAGGAGCCGGGAGACCAGACTCCGGGTGCGATGGCGGCTCACGGCGTGCTCGTTGAGGAGTTCGGAGGTTTAAGAGTGCAAGAGTTGAAGAGTTCAAAAGTTCAAGGGAAGAGGGAAAAAGATAACGCAGAGACGCAGAGGTCGCTGAGGAACGCGCAGAAGAACGAAGACGAAGAAAAGAGTTCACCACAGAGGTAGCAGAGGTCCGCGGAGGAGCGCGGAGAAGACCGGAAAAAGTAAGGTTCACTGCGGAGGAGAGGGAGAGCACGGAGAAGCGTGGCAGGGAAGAATGGCGGGGAGAGAGGGAAATTTGGTAGGCTCGCGACATGGCAGAGGCAATGAAACCGGGACGGGGAGGGCGAGGAGGAGCACCCGGCGCAGCACGCGCAGCGGCGGATACGGAGGTGTTGACCAGCCGGGAGAATCGCTGGCTGAAGGAATTCCGGGTGGCGCTGCGCGGAGGAGTGCCGACGGCTAGCGGAGCGGTGGGAGTCGAGGGCGTACGGCTAGTGGAAGAGGCCCTGGCATCGGGATGCCGCGTGGAGGCCGTGCTTTTCAGCGACAGCGGAGAGCGGCACCGGGAGAGACTGGCGCCACTGGTGGCGAAGCCGGAGATGGGGTTTCCGGTATTGCGGACGACGGACCGATTGTTTGAAGGGATTGCGGATACCGAACATCCCCAAGGAGTGGCGGCGCTGGTGGAGCCGCGGAAGGTGGCGCTGGAGGATTTGCTGGCGACACCGGAGGGGGCGTGCGCTCCGTTGTTGGTGGTGCTGGCGGGCGTGCAAGATCCGGGGAACGTGGGAACGATTTTAAGGACAGCGGCGGCGTTTGGGGCGACGGGGGTGGTCACGACGGCGACAGGACAGAGTGGGACAGCGAGCCCGTTTGGGCCCAAGGCGCTGCGGGCTTCGGCGGGAGCCGCGCTGCATTTGCCGGTCCTGAGCGGGATGGCGCTCGGGATTTTATTAACACAGTTGAAGCTGAACGGGATTCAGACACTGGCGTCGTGCGTGCATGAAGAGGAAGCGGGGACGATGGCACCGTGGGAAGTGGAGTGGTGCGAACCGATTGCGTTGCTGGTAGGAAATGAAGGAGCGGGATTGCCGGAAGAGGTGGTGCACGCGGCGGATGGACGAATTCATATCCCGATGGCCACGCCGGTGGAGAGTTTGAATGCCGCTGCTGCGGCAGCGGTGGTGCTGTATGAGGCGTACCGGCAGAGGAAGAAAGTGGCGAGTGGCGAGAAGTAGAACGGATTAAGAGTTAAAAAGTGAAAGAGTTTAAGAGTTAAAGAGTTGAAGAGCTGAAAAGTTGATAGCCAACAGCCGACAGGCAAAAGCCAGGAGAGAAGAGGGATTGTGACGTTGGAGCGGAAGAGCCCACCCTAACAAACCTAGGGTGGGGCACCCTCCAGAGGAAGAAAGTGGCGAGTGGCGAGAAGTAGAACGGATTAAGAGTTAAAAAGTGAAAGAGTTTAAGAGTTAAAGAGTTGAAGAGTTAAAGAGTTGAAGAGCTGAAAAGTCGACAGTCAACAGCCGACAGACAAAACCCAGGAGAGAAGAGGGATTGTGGCCTTGGAGCGTAAGAGCCCACCCTAACAAACCTAGGGTGGGGCACCCTCAAGTTCATTTGGGATGTGACTTAACAAAGAAAATCAAAGAGGTGGAAATCGAAGAGGGATTCCTCACTCCGCGGACTCCGTTCGGAATGACGGCTGGGGAAAGAAAAACCGCAGGGCTCGGCGACTCGCCCTGCGGAACCGACCAAAAGGTCGCCCACTACAACGGCTAGAGGCGGGCTGCGATACACTCATAGGACGATGAGCTTGTTTTCGGCGGGACCGGAGATGAGGGCGCAGGAAGCGGCGACGGCGCTGCAGCCGTTGGCGGAGCGGATGCGCCCGCGCACGCTGGATGAATTCATCGGGCAGGAAAAGTTGCTGGGTCCGGGCAAGCCGCTGCGGGCGCAAATCGAATCGGACAATCTGAGCTCGATGCTGTTTTGGGGGCCGCCGGGGTGCGGGAAGACGACGCTGGCGCGGGTGATCGCGCGGCTGACGCGGAGCGAGTTCGTGGCGTTCAGCGCGGTGCTGAGCGGGATTAAAGAGATAAAAGAGGTGATGGCGGAAGCGAAGAAGCGATCGCGGAGCGGACAGCGGACGATCGTGTTCGTGGACGAGGTGCACCGGTTTAACAAAGCGCAACAGGACGCGTTTTTGCCGCACGTGGAGGCGGGACACATTTTGCTTATCGGGGCGACGACGGAGAATCCGTCGTTTGAGGTGATTTCGCCGCTGCTCTCGCGCACGAAGGTGTACGTGCTGGAGGCCTTGACCACGCCACAGATTGTGGAGTTGCTGAGGAGGGCGCTGGCGGACAAGGAACACGGGCTGGGGGGAGAGAGGATTGTTTTTGGAAAAGAAGAAGAGAAAAGCCAACGCAGAGACGCGGAGAACGCAGAGGAAGCACATAGAACACAGAGTACGCAGAGAAGACAGGGCACGGATAAGATCGGGACTGCAGGAGTAGATGAACTTGCGGACATGGGGCGCAGCAGAGCTGCGCCCCTACGGGGAGAAGAGGTGCTGTGGAGGATTGCGGCATTCGCGAATGGAGATGCGCGGGCGGCGTACAACACGCTGGAATTGTGCGTCAGAAGCGCGAAGGTGGAGGAGTGGCCAGCGACCAGCGACCGGCGACCAGTGAAAGAGGGACCCAAGAGCCGGCTGGAAGCCGGCGCTACCAGTGCGGGAGTGAAGCGGATAACGGCGGAATTGCTGGAGGACGTGCTGCAGAGGAAGATGCTGCGGTACGACAAGGCGGGCGAGGAACATTACAACTTAATTTCGGCGCTGCATAAATCGGTGAGGAATTCGGATCCGGACGCGGCGCTATACTGGCTGGCGCGGATGATCGAGAGCGGCGAAGACGAGTTGTATTTGGCCCGGCGCATGGTGCGGATGGCGGGCGAGGATATTGGATTGGCGGAGCCGGGGGCGCTGGCAGTGACGCTGGCGGCGAAAGAGGCGTTCGATTTTCTGGGCGCGCCGGAGGGGCATCTGGCGCTGGCACAGGCGGCGGTGTATTTGTCGTTGGCGCCGAAATCGAATGCGTTGTACGTGGCGTATGGAAACGTGATGGAGGATGTACAGAAGACGGAGGCGGATCCGGTGCCGCTGCATTTGCGGAACGCGGTGACGGGATTGATGAAGAATATCGGGTACGGAGAAGGATACAAGTACGCGCACGATTATGAGGAGAAGGTGACGGAGATGCAGTGCTTGCCGGACAACCTTTCGGGGCGGACGTACTACAAACCTACTGACCAAGGATTTGAAGCGAGGCTGCGCGCGCGGATGGCGGAGATCGCGAAAATTAAGGGACCGCATCCGAAACCATGAGGAACAGCTTACAGCCGTTAGCCGACAGCCAACAGTTTCGGAAAGGAGAAGACCGACGCTTCGCAAGGAGCGCGAGGGATGGGGCACCCGGCGCCTCTCAGGCTGACAGGTTTCATGTGTGGGAGGAGAGGCGAACAAGAGTGCGGAGTCCTCAGGGGCTGAAGCCCAATGGTCAGGGGGATTTAATGTCGGAGCCCCTCGAAGCTCGGGACGAGCTGAAGCTCCGACCCCCGGTGCTCTCACAAGGGTCCGTTGCAGGAGAAACCCAAGCGGAGAAGTGCAGGACGAGAAGATCAAGTGAGCTTGCGGACAAGGGGCGCAGCCCTTCGCTGCTCCGGGTAAACAGTGCTGCGCTCCGACACGTGTTCATTGTCATAGTCGCAATGATGTTGGGCAGTTCCCTGCCCTGCGCGGTTGGGGTTCGCGCGCAGAATCTGGATAAACCGGTGATGAACGTGGGGGAAGAGGTGACGGCGTTTGCGTATGCGCCGGACGGGCGGATCGTGTTTTCGGTGAGAAGGATGTTCAAGACGAAGAAATACGATCTCCAGCGGGACGATATTTTTATTGTGGAGCCAAATGGGAAGAGCCGGCGGATCCTGGAGGGACAGAAATTCACGCACGGGGACAAGCCGTTCACGTACCAGGTGGAGTCGTTCACCTGGTCGCCGAACGGGCACATCGTGGCGGTGCAACTGTTTACAACGACGGTGGACCCGGAGGACGAACACCGCGACGACGAGCTGGCGCTGCTGCTGCTGGACGATTCCGGGCGCGAATTGCATCCGGCGGGAAAGGATTCGCTGGTGCTGGGGGCGGAACGGCCGCTGTGGTTGAGGGATAACGAAACGCTGGTGTACTTGACGGAAGAGGTGCAGCCGCGGCAGTTGTTTTCGATGCGCTACCTTCGAATTTCCGGCGGGCCGGCAACAAAGGCGTTTGAAGGCCGGACCTTTCTGGAGGCGGCGCGGATTCCGGGAAGCAATTCGGCCATCGCGGTGGAACGCGACCGGAATATGGAAGGGCCGGCGCGCTTGCAGGAAGTGGAATTGCTGGCACAGGAGGACCAGGAGCTGGCGACCTTAGATGAGTACTCCGGAGGACTTTCGATTTCGCCGAGCGGAACGAAAGTAGCGTATTTTCTGGATAAAGAGGTGCTGGAAATAAGGGATTTGGCGAAAACGAACAAAGTGGCGCGGCTGCGGGTGGGTTTGGGCGTGCTGCAGTGGAGCGCGGATGAGACACGCATCTATGTGAAGAGGACGGTGGAGAAGAAATCAGCGGACTTGGTAAGCTTTGATGTGCCGGCGCTGGTGGCGTATGGAAAGGGTCAGGCAGTGCCTGTGGCGGAGCCGGAGCCAAGACAGTTGCTCCATGGATTGGCGGTGCGAGAGTACGGGCTTTCGGCGGATGGGAGATTTTTGGCGGTGGTGCTGCCGGGGAAGAGGAATCTGCAAGTGTTTGGATTCTAAGATTGGCCACGGAGGCACAGAGGGCACGGAGATGTAAGAATGATGAGTTCAAAAGGAAAAGAGTGAAAGAGTAAAAGAGTTTAAGAGACGGAGAGGAGGCGCCTAGAGAGGGCGCCTTTTTTTGTGTTCGATGAGGAGGCAGGCGTCTTCGACGACGGTGAGGCCAGCGACGCGGGCTTTTTCGGCGGCAGCGGCGTGCGTGATGCCCTGCTGGAGCCAGAGGACTTTGGCGCCGATGGCAATGGCGGAATCGGCGACAGGAGGTACGCCCTCGGGACGGCGAAAGACGTCGACGATGTCGATGGGCTCGGGGATGTCTTCGAGGCTGGGATAGGCTGTTTGGCCGAGCACTTCGCTTTCGTAGGGATTGACGGGGATGATGCGATAGCCGACGGATTGGAGATAGGCGGCGACTTCGTGGGAGGGACGGCGGGGATTCGAGGAGAGACCGACGACGGCGATGGTTTTGGATTGGCGGAGGATTTGCGCGATGGGGTCGGGGGAAGCGGGATGGTGGTCGGGGAGATGGAGGATCATGGAGATTCGATGATGAAGATGGGGAGAAGGATAGAGGAGATTGGGATTCGGGAGAAGAGGAAGAAGTGGAAAGGATTAGGAGATAAAGAAGAGGAAGAAAGGGAGTAACACAGAGGACGCAGAGGGAAGAGCACAGAGTTCACGGAGATGAGAGGCTCAGGAGCCGGCAAGATGCCGGCGCTACCCGGGAGTCAAACGCGGCGTGGAGAGCGAAGAAAAGAGGATTTGTGGCGCAGGAGCGGAAGAGCCCACCCTAACAAACCTAGGGTGGGGCACCCTCAAGCTTTTTGGGATGCAACGTAAGCATGAAAACCCAAGAATGTGGAGGTCAGGGTTCGGGCCATGGTGGAATCGAAGAGAGATTCCTCACTACGCAGACTCCGTTCGGAATGACGGGTGATGGGGATTGGTGCAAAGGATCAAAGAGGCGAGGGCTAGGTTTTCGTGGCGGGGGAGAGGGTGCGAGCCAGGGCGGCGAGGAGCTTGGTGTTTTCGGCGGGGTTGCCGACGGAGATGCGAATGGCTTCGGGGAAACCCATCCAGCCCAACGGACGGACGATGACGCCCTCGTGGAGAAGTTGGTCGCAAAGAGATTTGGCGCGAGGGCCGACGGGAATGAAGAGGAAATTGGTTTCGCTGGGGACGGGGGAAAGTCCGAGTTTGCGGAGTTCGACGAAGAGGCGGCGGCGCTCGGCGCGATTGGTTTCGACGGAACGGCAAACGTGTTCGGTGTCGTCGAGGGCGGCGAGCGCGGCGGCCTGGCCCACACTGGTGACATTGAAGGGAGTGCGGAGCTTGTTCATTTCGGCGACCAACGTGGGATGACCAATGCCATAGCCGATGCGAAGACCGGCAAGGCCATAGACCTTGGAGAAGGTGCGAAGGGTGAGGATGTTGTTGTATTGGCGGAAGAGATCGAGGGCCTTGGGGAGATCGGGGCGCTCGGCATATTCGCGATAGGCTTCATCGAGAACGACGAGGACGTCGCCAGGAACTTTTTTGAGGAAGGCGCTGAATTCGGCGGCGCCGAAGGCGGTTCCGGTGGGGTTATTGGGGTTGGCGATGTAAATGACACGGGTTTGCGGGGTGACGGAGGCGGCGATGGCGTCGAGATCGAAGGTGAAATTTCTCATGCGGGTCTGGACCAACTCGCCGCCGCTGGCGCGAATGGCGATGGCGAAGAGCGTGAAGGAACCTTCGCTGGTGATGCCTTCGAGGCCAGGACGAAGGAGGGCGCGAGAGGCGAGGTCGATGATCTCACTGGAACCGAGGCCGACAAAGATTTCTTCCGCACGGACGGCGAAACGGGCGGCGAGGACTTCGCGGAGGCGCTTGCTGCCGCCATCGGGGTACCAGTTGGCTTCGCCGAGAGCGCGGCGGGCGGCTTCCATGGCCTTGGGAGAAGGGCCCAGAGGATTTTCGTTGGAAGCGAGCTTGACGGCGTGGATTTTGAGTTCCTGCTCCACTTCTTCGACAGGCCTGCCGGGAACGTAGGCGGGGAGGCCCTGGATGTAATCGGGGATGAGTTCTTCGAGGGTGTGGGTCATGAGTTAAGTTTATGACGAAGATTAGCGTTTGTGGAGAGGTAGGGGGTTCACAGTTAACAGTCTACAGTTGACAGCCAAGAGCAGGAAGGTCAGTCCGGGAGGAAAACTTCAAGGGTTCGGAAATGCAACAGTTCAAAAGGCAGAAGAAAAGGACAACGCAGAGACGCCGAGTTCGCAGAGGGACGCGGAGAAAGCCGAAGAAAAAAGTCCACCACAGAGGTAGCAGAGGTCCGCAGAGGACGGGGAGAAGAGAGGATTCGCCACAGAGGACACGGAGAGCACGGAGAAAAGGAAAGTTGAAAGGGTTTAAGAGTTCAAGAGTTGAAGAGTTCAGGAGCTGAGGAGGAACTGAGGCGAAAACGGAGAAAGCGTTATTCGTGGGCGGGCAAGGCGAGGGATTTTAGTTGGGCTACTTCCCTTTCAGTGAGAGGGCGGAATCTGCCGGGAGGGACGTCGAGAACGAGGGGGCCGAGCTGGACGCGCTTGATTTTTTCGACCTGGAAGCCGACGCGGTCAAACATGCGGCGGATTTGGCGATTGCGGCCTTCGATGAGGACAACTTCGTACCAGGGATTGGGGGAGTCTTCGAGGAGGCGCATTTTAGCAGGAGAGGTTTTTACGCGGCGGCCGTCGTCGAGGGAGATGGTGATGCCGTTACGGAGACGCTGGATGGCGTGGGCGGCGGGCTTGCCGCTGATTTTCACGTGGTAGGTTTTGGGGACGTGGGAACCGGCCTTGGTGAGCTTTTGCGCGAGGGCACCGTCGTTGGTGAGGAGGAGGAGGCCTTCGCTGGCGTAGTCGAGACGGCCAACGGGGTAGACACGTTCGGGTAGATTGCCGAGGAGTTGCATGACGGTGGGGCGGCCTTCGGGATCGCTGACGGTGGTGACATAGCCTTTGGGCTTGTTCAGCAAGAAATAAACGAAGCGTTGAGGACGTTGGAGGGGTTTGCCATCGACGCAAATGGTGTCGGTGGCGGGGTCGGCTTTGGTGCCGAGTTCGGTGACGACTTTGCCGTTTAGGGTCACGCGACCCGCGGCGATGATTTCCTCGGCTTTGCGGCGCGAGGCGATGCCGGCGGCAGCAAGGATTTTTTGGAGGCGGTCGGGCATGGGAGTGGTCCGTAGTCGGGAGCCGGGAGTTAGTAGTCAGTAGTCGGTTTCCAGTCAAGAGTAGCAGCGAACGTGGGGCGAGAAGAAGAGGGAGTTAAAGAGTGGAAGAGTGGAAGAGTTCAAGAGTTCGGAAACATCAAGAGCGAAGATAACGCAGAGACGCAAAGAGCGCGGAGAAACGCAGAGAAGAAAAACCCAAGAATGAAAAAGGGAGAGTTGTGGCGCTGGAGCGTAAGCGAAGAAGGAGATTAACACAGAGGACACAGAGGGAAGAGCGCAGAGTTCGCAGAGGGGAGAACGAGAAAGGGCGGGGAGAAGAAAGAGCGTGGCGTTCGAGCGTAAGAGCCCACCGTGATGAACCTACTGACCTTCGCGGAATATAGTGACTAAACGCGTATTGTCATCCCGAACGAAGCGAGGGATCTGCTTCTGCCTGCGGGCGAGATACAGCAGATTCCTCGCCCGCCGCGGCGGGCTCGGAATGACAAACTACGCTCGTTGGGTGTCTTCCCGATGCTCCGAAGACGTCACTATAATCTGCGACACTCCATAAGGTTGATAAACCTAGGGTGGGTCACCCTCGACACGGCACCGCGCGATTGGGGAGTTGAGGGAGGCCAAGGACGCCATTCAGGAGAATGGCGTTCCCGGGGGAAAAGCCAAGAGCGGTCCGCCTCGGAAGGCGGACGCTACTAAAGCAAGAAAAGACCTCACCCCTGAAAGGGGTGAGCTACAGAGTCAGGGAGGGTCAGCGGGGCTTTGGCGTGGTGAAGGGTTTGGCGGGCTTTTTCGGCTTTGTGAGGGCTTCGATTTCGCGCTTTTCGAGGAGGCGGTAGCGGCCGCGGGGGATGCCTTCAATGGAGAGCGGGCCCAAGCCAATGCGCATGGCTTTTTCGAGGGGATGGTTTTCGCGGGCAAGGGCGTGGCGGAGATTGTCTAGCTTGGGACCTTGCATGCGCATCTGGTACCAGAAATTCGCGCTGTGAGAGCGCGTGGCTTCGGGCTGGCGGACGGTTTTCAGCTTGACACCGGTTTCTTTGCCGAGCCGGTCGAGGTCGGCGAGGGTGAGCATGCCTTTCACCTTGACGTGATAGGTCTGATCGAGATGGTTCCAGTGCTTGAGGAGCTGGGCGGCGAGGTCGCCATCATTCGTCATGAAGACGAGTCCGGCGGCCGCATATTCGAGGTTGCCCACGGGATAGACACGCTCCGGCAATCCGCGGAGAAAATTGCGGAGTGTTTTGCGGCCCTCGGGGTCGGCGAGGGTGGAGACGACTTCGGGAGGCTTGTGCAAGAGGAGATAGAGGAGGCGAGGGGCGGTACCGACGGCACGACCGGCGGCTTCGATTTTGTCCTTGGAGGGATCGGCTTTGGTGCCGAGTTCGGTGACGGTTTTGCCGTTGACGCGGACTTGGCCGGAGAGGATGAGCTGTTCAGCGTGGCGGCGAGAGGCAATGCCGGCACGGGCGATGATCTTTTGGAGGCGTTCGAGCATTCGAGAAGGATATCAGTAATCGGATATCAGATATCAGGAACCGGTGAGGGCGAGCCGGATCGAATGGAGTAAGGATAGCTTAAAAGGACGAAGAGTAGAAGATAACGCAGAGGCGCGGAGAACGCTGAGGAGCGCGGAGAAGAAAAGACCAAGAGCGAGGAGAGGTAGGATTGCAACATTGGAGGGGAAACGAAGAAGGAGATTAACACAGAGGCCACGGAGGGAAGAACACAGAGTTCACAAAGAAGAGAAGACAAACGGCAAGGAGAGATGGGATTGCAACATTGGAGGGGAAACGAAGAAGGAGATTAACACAGAGGCCACGGAGGGAAGAGCGCAGAGTTCACAAAGAAGAGAAGACAAACGGCAAGGAGAGATGGGATTGCGACATTGGAGGGGAAACGAAGAAGGAGATTAACACAGAGGCCACGGAGGGAAGAGCGCAGAGTTCACAGAGAAGAGAACGGCAAAAAAGGAAGAGAAGAGACATTGTGGCTCAGGAACACAAGAGCCCACCCTAACAAACCTAGGGTGGGGCACCCTCAAGTTCATTTGTTGCGTGAGGTAACAGGGAAAATCCAAAAAGGCACGATGTATCGTGCCCCTACAGAGCGGGGAAATTGTGGCGGTGGTGTGACGAGGAAAACCCAAGAGGCCGGCAAGATGCCGGCGCTACAAAGAGAGGGAGCTATTCGGAGGCGACTTTGGCGGTGGTGTGACGAGGAAGACCCAAGAGGCCGGCAAGATGCCGGCGCTACAAAGAGAGGGAGCTATTCGGAGGCGACTTTGGCGTCGGCTTGTTCGCCGGGCTTGTGGGGATTCTCGTCGAGAGTACCGGAGGGCGTGCCTTCAGGGGTGGCAGCGGCTTCGTGATCGCGTTCGATTTTCTCGGCGGCGAGTTCTTGCTCGACGTGCTGGATGGTTTCGCAAATGCGGCTTGGGGAATGGGAGGAGGAGTGGGATTCCTCGCTTCGCTCGGAATCTGGAGGCGAATCAGGAGATTGGCGTTCCTGGGAGGCCGCACCGGCGTTGGCCACATCGGTTTCGGGAGGGAACTCGGAGATTTGGTCTTCGGAGATGTTGGCAGCGACGGCCTCGTCGGCGCCGAGGGCCTCGCGGGCGAGGGCTTCAAACTCCTTGAGGCTGGGAAGTTCGTCGAGATCGCTGAGGCCGAAACGCATCAGAAATTCCTTGGAGGATTTGTAAAGAATCGGACGGCCGATGACTTCCTTGCGGCCGGCGGTGGTGATGAGTTTTTTGTCGAGGAGGGTGGAGATTACGCCGGAGGCATTGACGCCACGGATTTCGGAAATTTCGGGAGCCGTGACGGGCTGTTTATAGGCGATGACGGCAAGGGTTTCGAGAGCGGGCATGGAGAGACGCAGCGGTGGGCGAAGTGATTTGATGAAGCGGCGGACGACGTCGTGGTGCTGGGGCTTGGTGTACATCTTGTAGCCACCGGCGACAGCGCGGACTTCAATGCCGCGATCGTCGGAGGCGGAGCCGGCGATGAGTTGGTCGAGCGCGGCCTTGACGGGAAGTTTGTCTTCGCCGAGAGCGGCGGCGAGCTGGTCGAGAGTGGCGGGCTCGTCGGCGGCGTAGATGATGGCTTCGAGAGCGGCTTTGCGTTCGAGGTCGGTCATTGTTGGGATCTCAAAACCATTCGTAATAAGTTCTCAGTTGTAAGTTTTAGGTAAACCTTCCAGCCCATCAGCCAAGGGACAGTTTATCCGGTTTTACTGAAAACTTAAAACTGACAACTGAATACTTCACTGGTATTCGGCGTCGATGCGGAGGGCGCCGGATTCGTCGAAGGCGAGGTCGAAGGCTTTGGCTCTTCTAATGAAGATGTCGCCGAATTGCTTTTCTTGAACGAGGAGGACGGCCTGGAGCTTGACCATTTCCAGAACGGCGAGGAAGGCGACGATCATGGCGTGGCGCGAGGGGCAGGCTTCGAAGAACTGGACGAGACTGATGGAGTTGGTGGCGCTCGAGAGGATTTGACCGCGAAGCTGGGCCATCATCTGGGCGACGGTAAAGGTTTCGTGCTGAAACTCGAGACGAGTGACCTCTTTTTTGCGTTCGAGCACGTGCTGGAAGACGCGGACGAGGTCGACGAGGGAGACGACGAGTTCGCCTTCGGCGCCCTTGTCGTCGTAAAGAGATTTGTCGGGCTTGGACCAAACGTTTTCCTCGATCTGCTGCTTTTGGTAGAGAAGCTGGGCGGCGCTTTTGAATTTTTCGTGCTCGATGAGGCGCTGAACCAATTCCTCGCGGGGATCGGCGGCCTGCTCTTCGACAGAGGCAAGCGGATCGGGAGGAAGAAGCATTTTGGATTTGATGAAGATGAGGGTGGCGGCCATGTAGATAAATTCGGCGGAGACGTCGACATCGAGCTGTTCGAGTTGGTGCAGGTAGTCGAGGTATTGGGAGGTGATTTTGGAGATCGGGATGTCGTGAATGTTCATTTCCTGCTTTTTGATGAGATCGAGCAGGAGGTCGAGGGGACCCTCGAAGATGGGGATTTGGATTTTGTAGGGAGAGGACATTTTCGAGTTATCAGTAATCAGTTTTCAGTTATAAGCCGGAAATGCTCGATAAAGGATAGCAGATATCAGCAATGAGATATCAGGAGGCCCGGAAAGACTGAGACCCGGGGCGCCGGTCGCGCGCGAAAAACAGGAGTTACCAGACGGACCTGTAGTTCCTTTGCGCAGGAATGCATCAAACGGGTATTCTCAAGGCACACGAGAAAACTGTGGCCACGACGGCGGCAACGGTGACGGCTGAGGCCGACACCAAAAAGGCAAAGAAGAAAATTGACTGGAAAACCTTGCCTGAAATCTGGGCTCTGATCCGGCCACGGAAGGGCATTTTGCTCTTGGGGCTCGTCCTGGTGGCGATCAATCGTGTTGCGGGGTTAGTGCTCCCCGGGTCGAGCAAATACCTGTTCGACAACGTGATCGAAAAGAGGCAAGTGCAACTTCTGGCGCCCCTGGTGTTGGCGGTGGTTGGCGCGACCATTGTGCAAGGATTGACATCGTTCACGTTGACGCAGGTGCTCTCGAAATCGGCACAGCGAATGATCACGGATTTGCGGAAGCAGGTGCAGGCGCATATCGGGAGGTTGCCGGTAAGTTTTTACGACGCAAACAAAACGGGCGTGCTGGTATCGCGGATCATGAGCGACGTCGAGGGGATCCGCAACTTGATTGGGACGGGACTGGTGGAATTTGCCGGCGGATTGTTGACGGCGGTCCTGGCGCTTCTAATTTTGCTGCGCATGAGCACGTTAATGACCCTGATTGCGTTTTCGGTGCTGCTGGGTTTTGGATTGGCACTGAACCGGGCATTCGCGACGATCCGGCCGATTTTCCGGCAGCGGCCGAAGATCAACGCAGAAGTAACGGGGCGGTTAACGGAATCATTGGGCGGGGTGCGGGTGGTCAAGGGCTATCACGCGGAAGAACGGGAAGAAAAGGTGTTCGCGAGCGGCGTGCAGCGGCTGCTGGACAATGTTTTGAAGACGCTGACGGCGACATCGGTCATGAGTCTATCGGGCGCGGCACTGATGGGCATCGTCAGCGCCATTATCATGTACCTCGGCACGCGGCAGATCCTTGCGGGGACGATGACGAAGGGCGACCTGATTGCGTATTCAGCGTATCTGGTGCTGATGGTGGCGCCGGTGTTCCAAATTGTGGCGATCGGAACGCAAATTACCGAGGCGGTCACCGGCCTGGAACGCACCCGCGAAATTCTGAATGAATCGATGGAAGACCAGGACCCCCGACGGACGGTGACGCTGGACCGGATCGAGGGGCGCGTGGAATTTGACGACGTGTGCTTCTCCTACGAACCCCACAAGGAAGTGCTGCACAGCATCAGCTTTGCTTCCGAGCCTGGAACCGTCACAGCACTGGTCGGGCCATCGGGATCCGGCAAATCGACGATCATCGGGTTGATTTCGGCATTCTACGCGCCAACGCAGGGACGAGCGTTGGTTGACGGAATCGATTTGTCAACGGTGCGATTAAGCTCCTACCGGACACAATTGGGCATTGTCCTGCAAGACACGTTTTTATTTGACGGAACGATAAGGGAAAACGTCAGCTACGCCAGGCCCGATGCCAGCGAAGAAGGAATCCTGGCGGCTTGCCGGATTGCGCGCGTGGACGAGTTTGCGGAATCGTTCGAGAAGAAGTACGACACCGTGGTTGGCGAACGCGGCGTGAAGCTTTCCGGAGGCCAAAAACAACGGGTTTCGATTGCCCGCGCCATTCTGGCCGACCCACGAATCCTGATTCTCGATGAGGCCACGTCCAGCCTGGACTCGGAATCGGAGGAACTGATTCAGGAAGGCCTGAAATACTTGATGCGCGGGCGAACTACCTTCGTGATCGCACATCGGCTATCGACGATTCGGCGCGCCAACCAAATCCTCGTCGTCCAGGACGGCCGCATCCTGGAGCGCGGAACGCATGAAAGCCTGTATGCGGCGCAGGGCCGGTACTTCGAGCTTTATAACAAGCAGCACGCGGTGGAAACCAACCTGTTTCTCGCGCCGGGAGAAGCGGATAAGCCAGAGGAAGAAATCAAGGAAGTCCCTGGAAATGGCGCCGCCGGCAGTTCCCTTCCCGAAGCCATTCGCCTGATTCGTTCGCGCGATTCCTAAATAAGGAGAGGCGCGGCGCGAAAGATTGGGCGCGTGCAAACGCGACAATTAGGGTGAGCAAGACTCAACAGGTGGCTGAAAAACACGGCAAGAATTTTCTTGCGGGGCTATTGAAGGCTGCAAAACGAATGTCCTATCAGGGCAAGGAGAAAGCAGATTCCTCAGGCCTAAAGGCCTGAGCTTCAGCCCGGAATGTCAAGCAGGGTCGTGTCCAGAAAATAGGTGAGAGAAGAAAGAGTAACTTCAGGGGCTGAAGCCCCTTTTCTTTTCGACTGGTTACGTGGGAGCTGAAGCTCCCACCTCCTAAAGAGACTGGAAAAATAGTTCTGGGACAGCAAACTAGGACGTTATCTATGAAGGACCTAGTAAACCACATTCATTTTGGAGGCTTTACGCCGGTGCCCTTCGAAGCTCCCCTCGCAACTCGGGGCGAGCAGGGTGAACCCTTCGAGGCTCAGGGTAAACTGAAGCGCCGGCCTCCCAAAGAAAAAGACTTTTTCAGCAGCCTGTCAGAGCGAGGGACGACGCAGAACGGGCTTCTTTGCCTGAGCGGCTTGCACGGGAATCAAGGTGGCCATCTTGCGGATCATGGCCAGAACTAGGCGCTTATCGCCTTCGGAAAGGGTGGTGCTGTATTTCTTGATCTCGGCGAGGAAGCGAATTTCGTCTTGAGAGAGTTCGCCGAGCATTTTTTGAGTCTCTTTGTCGCGCGGGGTCTCCGTGCCGGGGAAGAAATCCGCCAGCGAAATCTCCATGGCCTCGGCAATCTTCGCGAGCGTTTCAAGAGACGGCACAGTATGGCCGTTCTCAACGCGAGAGAGGTAGCAGCGCAGCAACCCGGTGCGACGTTCGATGTCGCCCTGGGACAAGCCGCGCTGGCTGCGGTATGTTTTTATGACTTCGCCAATGTTGACTTGTGGTTTCTCTTTAGGCACGGGTTCCTCCAGTTCCAACAGTAGCTTAGTGGCTAACAGCAGGAATGGCAAGAAGGAAATGTAAGCTCGCGGCTTCCAAAGAGTAACGAGGCGAGGGGACACTACAAAAACAAGAACCACGAGCCGGCAGGATGCCGGCGCTACAAATGCGTGTGAAGCGCCTGCACAGAAAAGACATGATGCCCGCACGCCAAAATGCGGCGAGCGGCCGCTACAAAAGCAAGAGAAAAGCCGAAATGCGAAATTCGAAAAGCGAGAAACCCAAGCAGCCGGCAGGATGCCGGCGCTACAAATGCGTGTGAAGCGCCTGCACAGAAAAGACATGATGCCCGCACGCCAAAATGCGGCGAGCGGCCGCTACAAAAGCAAGAGAAAAGCCGAAATGCGAAATTCGAAAAGCGAGAAACCCAAGCAGCCGGCAGGATGCCGGCGCTACAAATGCGTGTGAAGCGCCTGCACAGAAAAGACATGATGCCCGCACGCCAAAATGCGGCGAGCGGCCGCTACAAAAGCAAGAGAAAAGCCGAAATGCGAAATTCG